>ERZ1740067.234-NODE-234-length-46426-cov-17.892821_pt1 | contig 46426 bp, 33 predicted proteins | sample MGYA00581736_ERZ1740067 | MGnify/ENA primary metagenome ERZ1740067 (study PRJEB43018, sample SAMN04849236) | marine metagenome | isolation source: floating plastic debris | place: Pacific Ocean | collected 2008-08-27 | study: EMG produced TPA metagenomics... | reverse complement strand
TGGCGAAAAGCTATGCCAAGTAAGGATTACGCCGACTTGTGCCTAATGGATAGCTACCTGGGGATGAGGGGCCGGGGGATGAGGGGCATTCAGGTTTCTTGCGTAAGTCCTGGCTGAAGACTTCCCTGCCCCTAATTTTGAACGACTCCAGCCTGCGTACAAGCTTTCCAAATCTGCTTTGGACTGAAATAGCAACGCGCTATATTCGGCGCGGCATTGCTCCCCAGAGATCTTTTCACGGCTCGCTTGTTAGGTATGACGATTGAACGCTGTCAAAAATAAACGGAGCGAACCCCGGTGGATCACGCTAAACTCTTACAAATGCTGAGAAAAATTAACAGAACGAAAACCATGCTGAAGCAGATTTCACATTTGATTAAGTCCAATCGCCCCAGTGAAACCGTTTATGCTCACTGCGATGGTCCTTGCGGTGTGTATGATCCTTCTTCGATTCGCGTTGCTGCTGAAGCCGTTGTTTCGATGACCAAGAAAATCCTAGCTTTGGAAGTTCCCAGCGCTGGCGACGCAAAGGCGATGGCTGCATACCAAAACACTGTGGCTCGCTATGTGGCGATCAAGGAAGAGCAGGCTCACCTAGCGAAAACTGAAATGTTGGTGCTGTGGACTGACTACTTCAAGCCTGTTCACTTGGAGAAGTATCCCGATCTACACGACACTTTCTGGAAAGCTACCAAGCTATGCTCCGCCTGCAAGGTAGAAGTGAGCGAAACCCATGCTGCTGAGCTAATGGAAGCTGTGGAAAAAATCCACAACATCTTTTGGTCCACTAAGGGGCGCGATGTCAGCTGGTATACCGCTAGCTGAGGCAGCGCCAGCTTAAACATAAGCCCAGCTTTGTTTGGATCCGCGGAGTTATTGTCGCCGGTTCCGGACAGTGGCTGGGGTGAATTTTGGCTATGGCTGTGGCGATCGCGCCGCCGGGTAGAGGTATCGGGGAGTTCCATGCTTCCCACCCTACGTCCGGGAGATCAGGTGTTTGTTGATTGTCGTGCCTACGACCGTGCTTCTCCAAAGGTGGGTGATTTAGTGGTTGCCTGGGACCCAAGGGAGAAAGGTCGAGGTTTAGTGAAGCGTGTGTCGAACACTTTTGGCTCTGGGAAGAAATTTAGCTTACTCGGTGACAACCCTGATGAAAGTACTGACAGTCGCCATTTCGGCGCCATTGGGCTGGATCAAATTTTAGGCAAAGTCACCAGTCGACTCCCTTAGGATCAAAATCCCAACTAAAAATATCCCAAGCGCCTCCCCTTGTTGGCGCTTGGGATATTTTTATAGGACTAGGAGACACAACTATCGAGGAGATAACTCTCGGGCTTGCGCTTTTAAGGCAGATACTTTTGCACCACGCTCCAACCGGAAATCAATGCCAAAAGAAGGGCGATCGCAATCCCCCCATTACTTATTAAATGGACTCGCCGGGCCCAAGACTTTCCCTGTAAAATCTGCATCGCACTCCATGCCGAAACCAGCGTTAGCTGCACCGCAAGAATGCCAATGGGCAAATGTACCGAATGTCCTAGGCTGCCAAAATGCCCCAGCGTACCCACTACCCCGATCGCCAATAGAAATAAAATCAGCAGCACCATCACAACACCGAAGCCCATATGCACCATGGCTAAGGTGGTGATCGTCCCACGCCGCTCATCCTCCGGTAAATTGGCTGGCTGTCGAATCCAGCGAAAAATAAAGAAACCGCTGCCCGCCAAAATGACGTAGGCCACCATTGCCCCGCCCATCGACCAAGCTGCCGCTCGCCACAGCCACATAAAATCCGGTAGTGCCACAGTCTCGACGAATCGCCAAAGTAACAATAGCCCCACTATATCTACCGCAATGGGCTTATTTATCGCCCCACCAGCAGGCGTTATAAAACCATAGAGAATGGTCCAAATCTTTATCTAGATTTCTGTCAGAAACCTTTTTTAAATCTGTACTTAAATCCTTGACCGTCCAACCTATTTGTCCCTCCGAATTAAGCACTGAATATGTTGCGCTAATCCAGTGGGTTAAATGCAACGTCATAAGTGTCATAAAAATAACGACCTGGATTAGTTCTGTGTCGACATCCAGGTCGCTATTCAGAGACCATAACTAGCATACTTATTAGCAGCTGCTAAGCATTTTCGCAAAGCTATTAGTCCCATTTATCTCATTACAATGGTCTTGCATTTAAACAGGTCAGTGATTCTAAAGTTTGACTAAAGTCATCACAGGAAACTGCCCAAAAACCCCCTACATTGCCGCAGAAATCACTGGAGATTCTGAGGATTCAGCCCCTTCCTCGCCGCGGTCCAACAGCTCCAAAGTCCCGTTCAACTCCTCTTGCACCGCCAGCTTATGACAGGGGATTCGGTCGGACAAAATAGCGCTCGCCATCATGCCAGTGTGCACTTCCAACTGCCCCATACCAGGAGCTTCAAACACCAGTCGTTGCCCAGGGAAGACAACGCGCTCAAAATACCAATTAGCCACGTTAGTAATACGTACAACTTGAATACGACTGGTCGCATTAACGTAGCAACACAGGATGGGTTTAGAGCCATCTGAAGAAGGAACGGGATCAAGAACTTGAGCCATGGCAATCACCAGTTTTTTGCAATATTTAAGGGATGTTTTTAGCCTAGCACTGACAACAATATTTATGTTGTAAAGGGAGTTACCAATCCTTCAATTTCCCTTCGACAAAGGATAAATAAAATAGTCCAAAAGGAAAGTTTATTGGTAGCGTCAACAGTGTTAACTTACGGCACAGTCCCACATGTAACGCCTCTTTCCACAGGTAGATCCATCAAGAAATATGCCTTTTTTATATCTGATGACTTGTGAATTTTTGATAAACGATCGTTACAGAAGTCCACAAAGCAAATAACGAGTAAAAAGGGGCCCATGTTCGATACTTTTTGGTGGTTAAGTCGTTTAAAGCTAATGGTTTCGGGTATGAAAGTGTGCCCTAAGAAGCCCGGCTTTAAGGGTGGATAGGGTTTGAGAATCACGCCTACAGACTCAATTTGTTTCAGGGACTAAATTTGCTACGTTTTAAGTGCACTTGATGCGGCTTACCTAGATCTAGGGTGAAAGCTTTTAAAGGTAGATTTGGTTTATTCTGTTAATCAACTGAAGTTGAATTAACAGTGTTGACGTCGTGTGTATTGATTTCGCGTTTGCCTTTGAGCCAGAGGGCGATCGCCGCAAGGATTCGCTAGAAAGGTTGTAATCGTCACCAATGACCTGCCCAAAGAACGTCAGCCTGTGAAAATGCCTTTGAGTTTGGGCGAATTTGTCCTCAAATAAGGTCGTGAATGGACAGCCACTAAGCTGGGAAAGTTATTCACGGGAGCAATACACTGGGGCAGGGATAAACCAAATATCCATATGCCAAAGGTCGCTCCACTGAAGTGGACAATACTCCGGGGAGTGGCAAAAGTAACGGAAGAACTTACCTAGGCGTTAGGCACCTATCCCAGACACCCGTTGGGCAGTGTCATCAATTAAATTTCATAAGTTTCAAGACACTTGCCACAGGGTTTACGCCCCCTGACAAATGTCTCTGAAAAGACGGTGCAGTATCCCTGACGGCTAGGGATTGGTAATTGATTTATGACCTGCTTTGAACCACCTGTTTTGTGGTGATGCCGTCATCGTACAATTCTGCTCAACTTCAAATTTGTTTGATTTTTAACCAAGTTAGCGACTTTTATTGAAACTTATATCGTGACTATGGCAGTTTCCATTAGCGTTATTGTTCCGGTTTTTAACAGCGCTGCGACGATTGGTCGTGCTTTGGAAAGTGTCTGTGAGCAAACGTGTCAAAGTTGGGAGTTGATTGTGGTGGACGATGGCTCCACTGACAATACTCAGCAGGTGATTCAGGAGGCTTTTGATGGGGCGCTGGCGGTGCGAGGCGATCGCCTAAAGGTGATTAAGCAGGAAAACCAGGGCTCGGCGGCGGCGCGAAATTTGGGCATTAAGGCGGCAGCGGGAAAGTGGATTGCATTTTTAGACAGTGATGATTGGTTTCTGCGGGCGGATAAGCTCACTCAGCAGTTGGCGCTGGCGGAACAGGAGGGGGCGGACTGTGTGCACACGGGCTGGCAGCGGGTGGACGACAGTGGGCACTGCATTCGAGAGGTAACGCCTTGGGATAATGCGCCTAATTTAGACCTCGTGGACTGGCTGCGATGGAAGCCGATTCGCCTTAGTGGGCTGTTGGTGCGTAAGGGGTGGCTGGAAAAGGTGGGTGGTTTTGATGGATCCCTGCGTCAGTCCCATGATGTGGATTTGATGTTGCGGCTAACCCAGGCGGGCTGTCGATCAATCTGGTGGCGGGCGATCGCGGTGGCCTACCGACAGCATGGTGCCAACACCACTCGCAAGGCGCGGGTTCAAGCCCAGTCCGTGCAGGCGTGGCTAGATCGATTTTTCCAACAGCCTGGGTTAGGGAGAGAGATTCAAGATTTAGAGGGAGAGGTGCGATACAACACTTATGTATGGCTTAGCTGGGTGCTGTATCGCGGCGGGGAGTTTGAGGAAATGGGGCGGTATTTGCGGCGATCGCTCAGTTTCAGCCCCCATTTACGTAGTGCTGCCCCTAGCCATTGGATTCGAAGTTTTCAAAAATTCGCTGAAGAAATTGGGGAAACATTCAATGCGGACCATTTAACGGACCAAAAGCAATGGCAACAAACCTTGGCGTTGGTGTTACCCATTCGCCCCATTCAACAACAGATTTTAAAGGATGACTATGGGCAGCTGGAGATTTCAAAGGAACCCGATACCTTTGTTCTGTACCGGATTTTAGGGAATGACTTACCGCCGCGCCATAGTCCTGAGCAAACCATTAAAAGCGTGACCTTTCTGCTGGAAAATGAGCCTGAGCTGCCCCACTGTGAAAAGCGCTGGGTCTTAAATCGTATTGTTAATCCTGAGCAGGAAGCCAGGCTGATTGAGCTGCTGAAATCTTATAATCAAAGCTATTTTTCTATTCCCTATGTGGAATCAGAGTACGCAGCAGTGAACTTTGATTTAGATGACTTTCCAGAGCCTGGATATTTTTACAGCAAAGCTTTTGAAGCCTTAGACAAAACCGCCAAAAACCGAGCGTTAGAGCACCCTTACTCGGGCAAGAATTGTTACGTAATGAACAACAATGGTGCTCGAAATGCAGCTCTTTTGGATGGCAAGAAAAGGGCAAAGTGGGTTTTACCCTGGGATGGAAACTGCTTTTTGACCGAGAGAGCTTGGAACGAAATTGTTGAAGGGGTTAAAGGTGCGCCCCATCATAAATATTTTATTGTTCCTATGATGCGATGTTTGGATAACCAAGATTTATTGGATCCAAATTTAGAACCCAACCCGGTGGAAGAGCCTCAGATCTTATTTCGTCGGGATTCCATTGAGTTATTCAATGAAAAGGCGAGATATGGGCGTCGTCCTAAGGTGGAAATGTTGTGGCGACTGAAGTTTCCAGGGAAGTGGGATCGGTGGAGGCTTGACCCTTGGGAGCGGAAAAATTGGGTTGAATCTGATGAGGTATTTCAGTTCAAGCCGGTTGGCTGGGTAGCCCGCTTATTTTCTGGGGTATCTCATTTGGAAACGGGGGATATTGCAGCCATTAAAAATCGAGGGCAACAGAGGGTTTTCGCTATTTGCAATTTCTTAGACACCCTGGACGAAAATATTGCTCGGCAGGAATTTTCGGCGGAGAAACTCTGTATTTATCAAGAGAAAACTTTGGAGGAGAATCGCGATCGCTGGAACGATCAAGATCCCGCCATTCAGAGAATTATCACCCAACTTCTACGGGCTGCAGACGATAGTTTAGATAATCCGCTGTACTCGGTCACCCATAAAACAACCTTGCCCCCCAGTGGCGATGCCCATGATTATTGGCATCCGGCTCCCTACTGGTGGCCAAATCCCGATACTGCCGATGGATTGCCCTATATTCGCCGTGACGGGGAGCGGGTGGAGGGAACTCGGATGTATGAAGTTAAGAGCGATCGCTATGATCGCACCCGCCTGCAACGACTGTTTGACGAGACCATAACCTTAGCTTTGGCGTGGTATTTTTCCGGGAATTTAGCTTATGCGGAACGGGGAGCAGCCCTGGTGCGCACGTGGTTTATCGAACCCGAAACTCGCATGAATCCCCATTTGCAATATTCCCAAGTGCGCCTGGGTCACAATGATAATCAGGGAAGCAGTTTTGGAGTTATTGAAACTAAGGACTTTTACTTTCTTTTAGACGCGGTGAGACTGCTAGAGCGGTCGGGGCAGTGGACTGAAGGTGACAGGAAAAGTCTGCAAAGTTGGCTATCTGAATTCCGATTGTGGCTGGAAGAAAGCCCCCAGGGACAAAAGGAATTAAGGGAAAAAAATAACCATGGCACCTGCTTTGATTTACAGCTTGCGTCCATTTGTGCCTACTTGGATGATCCGCGAGCTTTATCTCATATTTTCCAGCGATCGCAGCTAAGAATTGCGCAGCAAATTGCACCAACGGGGGAGCAGCCGGAGGAATTAAGACGAACAACCACCGCCCATTATTGTGCGTTTAACTTGCAAAGTTCGGTGAATTTAGCGCGACTAGCAGACTGTATTAACTACGATTTATGGTCCGTTGAATCCCATGATGGCCGCAGTTTAAAACAGGCTTTAAAGTGGTTAATTCCCTTTTATGGGCGAGATTGGCCCTTTCAACAAATTGATCCCTTTGATAGCGATCGCCTGCTGCCTTTGTACTGGACCGCAAAGCATCAGTACCCTGACGCCAATATTAAGCCCCTTAAAGCGGCTCCAGATCTTTACAACACCAAGGCTGTTTTCTTTCCCCATGACGGCATTCGACCTTATTGGAACTTGGGTTTTTAACGGTGTTGGGAAGATCTGGAATCCAAAAGGAGCAGCCTATTGGGTAATCACTGAGCCCATATTTGCACCCCCGTTAAATTGGTTGCCCACGGCAAGAATGGCGGCTCGGGTGGCATTTTGAAAGTGGTACTGTCCGTTGTCAATCCACTGGTTTTGACCTGGATCAGCGGCGGTGCCTAGGTCGGGGGCGGCGTTGGAGATCGCCACCATGCCGGAGCGCAGGTTTTTGCGGATCACGTTGCCCCGCAGCATGGGACGAGCTGACCCGGATACCACAAGACCATCGTTATTGTTGACGATATTGTTGTTAATTACTTTGGGGTTAGCGTTGCCGCCGATGGCTAAACCAAAGCCGGTGTCTTGAAACCAGCTATCGCGGATTTCGCCCCCCCCATTGCGGGCGACGGAAATGCCGTTTCCACCATTTTTATGGAACAGGGAGTTCTTAATCAGGGGACGAGCCGTGCCGGTGACAAAAATCCCATCTCGATGGCTTTGGTGAAAGCGGCTAAATTGCACAACGGGGTTGCCCGATTCGATCCATAGCCCCGTGCCTCGAATATTGGGGTTGCTAACGGAAATGCCGCCAATTTTAATGTTGTCTTGGGTCACCACCAGGGCAACATTTTGTCGGGCAAAGGTGCGACTAATAAAAGCACCGCCGCCGATAATTTCTACTCCTTTTCCTTCAGTATTTTCATTGCCCACAATGGTTACACCCTTAGGAATGATCAGGGGAAATTGTTCGCCAGTTTCCGCACTGTAGGTGCCCGCGGCCAGTTGAATGGTGTCCCCTGACTGGGCGATCGCCAAAGCCTCAGTCAAAGTGCCAAACGTTTCCCCACCATTAGGATTCACCTGCAAAATGCGAGAGGTACCGTTCTGATTGCTATCTTCGCTGGCAATATCGGCGATCGCTCCCTTTTCTGGGGCTTCCACAACTTCGCCAATGCCCCTTGGGGTTTCGCCTGGGACGTCAATCACATCAACATCAACATCAATAACGTCGGAATCGATAACATCAGCAATAACGTCAGCGGGAACAATATCCTGTTCGCTGCCCTGGGCTTTGGGAACGGTGGCGGCGATGGTGATGGGAATGATTAGGGCGATCGCCCAACGACGAACAGTGGGGCGGGATAGGGACTGTTGCAATAGATGATACATGGCTAAAACCTAAAGAAAAGATTGGGAAAAATTGCGTAGGAAACGAGTCGATACGGTGAGGAGATCGACTGGTTAACCTAGAGAAAATAACAGCCTGTAATGAATGATGACCCGCTATTTTTTCGTCTTGATAGCTTTTGATCGTGGGCTGTATTTTAGGGAGATGCGATGGAATCGATTGGTTTTCAGCAATTTCTTTTGCGTTTCGATTCCTGTTTATTGTGACTGGAAAGTTTGTGGTTATCCTATTGAACAACCCACTTTTTTAAACGCCACAAAACATCCTTGCCGCCCCAATAAGCGTCACAAAGATTGGAAAAAATTCCTGATGGTTTCGTCGGCGCTTTTTTATCGCCTACTTTGCCTCTTGCATCGATGGCGAATCAACGGCCGCAATGGAAACAGCGGGAGCGATCGCCGTTTCAGGATCCGGCTTTTGGGGATTGCGCAAAAATTCCAGGGCTTCCTTAATTACCACCGCTGTGGGCACGGCCAAAATGACTCCCAACAGACCACCCACCCGTGCACCGGTCAAAATTGAGACGAAAACCCAGAAGGGATTTAAGCCGGTAACGCTGCCCAACACCCGCGGTGCCACTAGATTTTCCACCACCTGTTGCACCAGCAACGCCGCCGCCAGGGCCTTTAGCGCCAGGCTGATATTTTGCAGCGCCACCAAAAATGTCACTAATCCAATGCCCACCGCGCCGCCGAAAGGCACCAGCGCCATGGCGCCGATGGTGATGCCAAACAAAAGGCCGAAGGGGATTTTTAGCAGCACAAACATGGCGATCAGTCCTAGCCCAATGCAGTTGGCAATTAGGAGCTGACCGATAAAATAATTTTGAAAGCTTAGGCGCAAAGTGGACGAGAACGGTTTCTGATACTGGCGCGGTAGCCAATTAACCAGGCTGCGCCAAATTTCGCGACTGTTTTGCAGTAGGTAAAAGGTCAGCACCACTGCCAGGATGACGTCCACCAAGCGCACCACCGTTAACACCGTTAGGCTAAGGGCAATATTGAGTGATCGCCCGGCAATGCTTTGCAGTTCATACTTAAGGCGATCATTTAACTGATTAATGGCTCCGTCAAGGCTGACGGGAAGACCAAAAATATCCACCTTGTCATTTAGGTTCATCAGCTGCTGCTGCCCGGAGTCGATCCAGTCCGGCAGCCGCGCCACCAACTGCTGCGCCTGGACAATCACGAGGGGCACCAAGGTGACGCCGATGCTGACCAACACTGACAGGGCAAGCAGAAACACTAAAACCGCCGCCGGTCCCCGGGGAAAGCCGCGATCGCTTAGCCAGGTAACGGGATAGTTCAGCAAAAACGACAGCAATGCCGCCACCAGTAGGACAGCAATTAAAGATTGGAAATAGCCGAAAATTGTGGCCAATGCCCAGGCATTAAGCACTGCTAAGGGGGCTGCCAGGGCGATCGCCACCACCCGAGCTAGGGGGGATAGGGTGCTCCACCACTGCATTAGCTTGCTGGGGGAAACCACCGGTTCGATCACCAATTCTTCCGCCGCCGATTCTTCCGCCGCCGATTCTTCCGCCATCGAGTTAGACGGCTTTCCAAGGGCTTGGGATTTTTTTCCAGCTTCTTCAACCCTGGACTCATTTGCAGCGTTGTCAGGGCTATTGGATCGAGATGAGGCGGCGTCGGATAAACCGGACCCAATCATAGGTAATTCCTCGAAGCTGAAAAATGAAACTAAATACTTAGAACGCTAATGCTTGGAAAACTGATACTTAGAACGCTGGCTTTTACGGCGCTTTAGTCCCTGTATTCAAACAAACTTTTGAATTAAATTAATTATTTTTGTTCTTTAGCTATTCGCCTTTTGAATAGTTTAGGAGATTGTGCCTTACAACGCATCTACCCACTGTCGTAAGGATAGACCCAGTCCCAACCTATGAATCGGGGGATAATTTTTCCGCCTGTTTCCGAGTCACAATGCTGTTTTGAAGATAGGCTCCTTGGCGCTCCTGGGCCGTCTTGTAGCGGGCGTCGCTAGGCTTAACTTGCCCCATTAAATTGGACGCTTTTCGCCACTGATCGCTTAAGCTTTCCCAATCTTCGCGGGTGTTTGCTTTTTGACCATTGAGGGAGGCCGCTTCGGCAATGCGAACCGCTTGCACAAAGGGATCGGTGCTGGGGACGGGAGCTGAGGCTGGGGTGGAACCTGGGGACGCGGGACCTAGCCACCCGAAGTGCCAGGCTGCCCCCCCGAGTAGGGCAACGCTGGCGATCGCCCCGCCAACGGCTCCCAAAATCAGCGGGCGAGTGGAGGATTTTTTCTCAGCCCCCGCGGTCCAACCTTCACTTTGGGTTAGCCCCGGCAATTCCGTTTTGGGCTGCTGCTGATTTAAGTCCCGCCATATCCAACGAAACCAGTGGGATCGCTTCAATTTCCCTTGATGGGACCACAGCAAATGTTCTGGATTACGTTCAATGGCGTCCAGCCATAGCAACTGCTGTTCCCGCACCAGCCGTCCAAATAAATGCACCCGTGAAATCCCCTTTGGCGCAATATTTTCCAGCGTTTGCCAAATCCGATTAACGGTTTTGTCCTGGTCCAGCGATTCAGCATCGGGCGCTTCACACAGCAGCTTTAGGGTGCGCCCCGATAACATGGCTCGCGTTCTTACCCCTCCACTGCCAAGGCGATGGTTAAGCACCTGCACAATAGCGGCAATGCTTCCCCCGCAGGCTTGGCGATACACATCGTCAAAATCACTGCGCTCAAGCCAACTATCGTCGTCATTCTGACGTTGTTTGCTTAGGCTATCCACGATCACTCCTGACTTTGTATGCAGGCGAAGGCGTGTGGTCAATTAAGCTCCCGAAGCTTTATACCGTCGGAAATACACGCCTTTCACAACAAAACAAACAGAATATCCTCGGGCTACTTCCCACGGATATGAGTTTGAGACTTAAATGTTGAGGCTTAGTGATGACAGCCCTCAAAGTTAATGGCTGAGTAATGGCTGAAATCTTTGCCTCGGCAACTATTCGCCCCATTATGAACCGATTTGAACGAAATCGATAATTCTTGATGGGTGTTTATTAACAAGCTGAATGTACCGATTCTACCCATGCCAATTTTTTATGCCAATTGTCCAGGGGCTTTCCCCATTGGATCTCAAATAGCCCCCAAAATTAATGGCGGCAAAGGCTTTAGTTCTTAGCATCTTTTCCCTTAAACATCATGTACCTCCTATCGCTGCGTCAATCTTCTGACCCTCAGGAAATAAGGCGCTTCAGGGAACTCGCTGTGGTTTGGATTAGTTGCGCCCTAAATTAGCCAGTGCACTAGTCCATAAGCAAGCCCGGCGCTACCTAAGGGCACCGTTAGGTTATCAATACCGACGAAGGAAATTGTTTCCAGTGCCGCAGCTGCGATCGCCACTCCCCCGGCAATTAACCAAAGCTGGGGGAAACTTCCAAACGCCAGCCATAGCACTCCCGCCGTTACCAAACCGCTAACCAGTCCCATCACCGCCGATCCCTCCCAGCTTTTGCGACCGCCTAGAATTTCATACTGGTGTCGCCCCCACCGCTGCCCGACTAGCCCGGCTAATCCATCCCCCCACGCCATTACGCCGATGCCCAGCGCTGCGAAGTAAGGTTCATCAACGCCCCAGAAAATGGCGATCGCCACCCCCACGCTAATGGCATAGAAAAACGTGCCCAAACTTTTGCGTCCCACCCCGTTAACGCTGGGCAGGATGGACACTCGATAAGAAATCAGAGCAACTGCCCCCGCCAGCACCGCCGCCACAATTCCCATCCATGCGGGGATTCCTAATAGCCAGGCGAACAGCACCACGTTGCCGGTGCCAATATGGACAATTTTCCGCCCCACCTCCGCGCTCGCTAACTCTCGCCGGTAGAGCACCTCCGACAGCAGCACCAAGCCCCCCAGCCACGCCGCCACCAGGATAATTCCCTGCCAAATTGGAAAGGTTCCCACGTTTTCAGCGATCGCCTCAGCCGCCATATTTCCCAGCCCGCCTACGGTATTTCTGTGGATACTGCTCAACCGTTATCATACAGACGAAGATCCAGTTGCAATCGGGTTCATCGCTACCTATGCGGCACTTTTTAATCGCTTTTTTAACCGGTCTGATCAAGACTTATCAGCTGCTGGTATCCCCCCTGTCGATGCCCACCTGTCGGTTTTACCCGTCCTGCTCCCACTACTGCATTCGGGCGATCGAGCGATTTGGACCGTTCAAAGGAAGCTGGCTAGCACTGCGGCGAATTTTAAAGTGCAATCCCTGGGGACCCAATGGCTACGATCCTGTGCCTTCTCTCTCCACGAACGGCGATATTTTGACTGGCAATACGTTTAACACCGACTCACTATTAAATGTAAATGCCCCACTGCCCCGAGCGCCTCAAAACTCGACAAAACCATAGTCATTTCACGCTTGTGGCTTAGGATTTGCAGCCATAATTTGCAGCCATAAAGCGTTCCCTTCAAGTAGTTGACTCGGCGGCTATTGACTCGACGGCGACTAATCCAGCGTACGTAACGTCTGCTGGCAAAAGCTTAATACTTTATTGACATCAATTCTCAGCAAGCTAAAAGAGTGGGGAGGGGCGATCGCAGGATTAGCCCCATATTCTCAGTTTCACGTTTTAACAATGGGCTTTTAGTGCCCCTTTCCTATGGCTAACGACATCTCCTTGAACTACAGCGATCTTCTGGAAATGTTGGCAGAATCTCAAGAAGTTCCAAAACAACAGGAAACATCGCCGAAGATGAGGTCAAGCTACCGGGCAGAGGGACACGAGGTGTCCTGGGAGCTTTATAACCCTTTCGGTCGGTGGTCGAGCCGTGCCATTGATGTGAGGGAAGGGCTAAACTTATCTGTCGTCGAATGGGATTTACAGCAAGACTTCAGCCTCACCATCGACGAACAAATGCAGCCGATGTTTGGGTTCAGCTTCTGTGTTGGCGGCGATTTCCTGACCAAAATAGCGGGCTCTGATGCTGAGTTTAACGCTGATCCTAGCGAAGGTCATGTGGGCTTTTTCCAAGGGGATGTTAAAACAACCAACCAGGCGGCGGCGGGGGAACAGGTGACGCTGGTGCAGCTCGGTGTTGACCCGTGCCTGCTGGAAGCGTTAACGGACACACCGCCGGATCATGCTTTGCATCCTTTGAATGGGATTTTCTCTAGTACTCAGGAGGGGTTTCAATGGCGGGCTCAGAAAGTCACCCCTGCTATGGCGATCGCCCTGCACCAGATTTTGCAATGTCCTTACCAGGGCTTAACAAGGCGGGTTTATTTGGAAAGCAAGACCCTGGAGCTGATTGCCCTTCAACTTAATCAGCTCAATGAAGACCAGTCCTCTCTACAATCTTCTCCCACCCTTAAGCCTGAAGATATGGCTCGGATTTATTTGGCTCGGGATATTTTGATTGAGAATTTGGGCGATCCGCCGTCGTTGTTGGCGTTGGCTAAGCAAGCTGGCATTAACAGTTTCAAGCTCAAGCAGGGATTTCGCCAGGTTTTTAAGACCACGGTATTTGGATATTTGCATGCCCATCGCATGGAAGAGGCGCGGCGCCTATTGGAGCTGGGGCAATTCAACGTTACCCAGATATCACAGGCCGTTGGCTACGCCCACTCGGGTAAATTTGCCGCAGCATTTAAGAAAAAATTCGGAATCACGCCAAAGACCCTTAGGTCGCGTTGATCGGCGCGTTGATGAACCTCCAGATCCCTACAGGGCTTAAGGAAATACCCTTTGGAGCTGTCTCAAGAGGGGATATTTTTTAACCTGCCTCCATAGCAAGGTAAGCGCATACTCTCGGCGAGGAGCCGTCAACGCTGGAAGTCTGCGCTTGCTTTAGCCTTATGAGCCTCGTGATTTGAGGTGTTGTATAGGAGGAATGGCATGGTGAGAGAGTGGTTATTCAAGGGCTAGGATGGCTGGTATTTGGCTTCGGCGATGATTGCCGTGGCGATCGCACAACCTGTTGTTGCTCAAGAGCCGGGTATTGCCCAAGGGCTAGAAGAACCTATATCGCAGCAAGATCAAGTAAGCGTCACTGAAATTACAGGGGTTCAGTTAGAGACAACGGAAACCGGATTAAGCCTTGTTTTGAGTACGGCGGCGGGGACTCTCGATATTCCACCAACATCAGTCTTGGGAAATGCTCTGATTGTGGATATTCCCAATGCAACGCTTAATTTATCTGACGGGGAAAATTTTCAGGCCACTGACCCCATTGACGGTATTGCTCGGATTTCGGTTGCTAAATCCCCTGACAATGTGGTTCGAGTGGCGATCACAGGTTTAGAGGCTCCACCGGTGGTGGCCGTCAGTGCTGATCGGCAAGGGTTGGTGTTGGCGATCGCCCCAGACTCCCCCATCGCAGAGTCCCCGGCTAGGGCAGATGACGGAGCGCTACGGATTATCGTCACCGCCGAAAAAAGGCCCGAGGATCTTCAAAACGTTCCCCTTAGCGTGACCGCCCTAACGGAACAGGATATTGAAGATGCGGACATTACTTCTTTGGACGCGATCGCCCGGAACACCCCTAACTTTTCCTTCTTCCCTAGCGGTAATCGATTCTTCTCCCTCTACAGCATCCGAGGCATCTCCAACGCCTCCAGCCTAGTGAATCGAGATCCCATCGACTTCTACATCGACGGAGTGCCCACTAGCCTGGCAGCCTTCACCGACTTTGATTTTCCCGATCTAGAACGGGTGTAGATCCTGCGGGGTCCCCAAAGTGTTCTCTACGGCAGAAATGCGATCGCTGGGGTGGTGAATATCATTACCCAAAAGCCCACCAATGAATTTGAAGTTACCGGCAGCGCTCAGTATGGCAACTTCGACGATCTTGATTTGCGAGCCAGCATCAGTGGTCCGATTATCGACGACGAGCTATTTTTCAGGCTGTCGGGTAGCTATGGATCACGGGATGGTTATGTGCGCAACACGCTGCTAGACGAGGATGTGGATGATCAGTCTGGTTGGACCGGCCGCGCTCAACTGCGATGGGTACCGTCGGAGGAGTGGGATATCCTCCTTAACGCTTCCTTTGAAGACTATGACGAGGGCGGTGCCCCCTATGTAGCACTCGGCGAATCAGATCCCTTTGAATCCGAGCAGGACTTTAATGGTTTCAATGAGCTGACCTCCGACTCTCAATCTTTGAGAATCGCCTATACCCATCCTGATTTTCGAGTTACCTCAGTTACCGCGCGACGTTTTTCTCGCACGGCGTTTGAGTTTGATGGTGATGCCAGCACCATTGATGGGCTACTGCGCACCCTGAATGAAGCGGATAACAGCATCTTCAGTCAGGAGCTGCTAATTCAGTCACCAGAGGATGCTGAAAAATTCCAATGGACCGCTGGCGCTTATTTTGAATCAAGCCAGATCACTCAATCTGATAATGGTCTTGAGTTTGGAGCCGATGTGGCGCTTTTGGGGTTTCCGTTTCCTCCCGGTGCCAGCAACCTTGCCGATGTGGAAGTCGATACCACCACCTTTGCTCTCTTTGGTCAGGTTAGTTACCAGCCCGTTGAAGCGTTGACCTTAACCGCAGGGTTGCGATACGAGTCCACCCGCAGCACCTTAGAAAGCTTTGATCGCTTTCTGCTTATGCCCGGCAGCCCCCCGTCAACCCTGGTGTCTCTGGAGGATATTGAGCAAAACAATACTGAACTGCTCCCTTCGTTTATTGCCCAATATCGCTTTAATCCCAATCTGATGGTGTACGGCAGCATCATTAGGGGCTATCGACCGCCGGGGGTGAACCTTACGCCATCCACGGAAGAGACGGCTACGTTTGAGGCGGAACGGTCTTGGAACTATGAAATTGGACTGAAGTCTTCCTGGTTGGACGATCGCCTAGGGATTAACCTGGCGGTATTCCATAACCCGGTGGAAAATTTCCAGGTATTGACCTTTGACGATCAGCTGGGGTCAGTGATTGAAAATGCCGACGTCAGTATCACTGGCGCTGAGCTGGAGCTGAGGGCAACGCCGTTAGATGGCTTAGACATCATCGCTGGACTGGGCTACGTCAATGCCGAATTTACGGATTATCCCAACAATGATGATTTTGTGGGCAATAAGCTGACCTATGCGCCGGATCTGACCTACAACTTGGCGGTGCAGTATCGCAGCCCCAGCGGATTCTTCGGGCGGGTGGAGTTGCAGGGGGCTGGTATCACTTATTTTGAGGCTGATAATTCTGTCAAACAGGATCCCTATGCGATCGTAAATGCCCGCCTAGGCTACGAAGGGGACAACTACGGCGTTTACCTGTTTGCCAATAATATTTTCGACACCGAGTACGTGAATCAGGCGTTGGCTTTGCCTCCCATTGGCAACCTTGGCATCTATGGCGCCCCTGGTACATACGGTATTCAGTTTAAGGCTCGATTTTAAAGCGCTACGGTGCATCGTCCTTTTTTGTGGCGCTCCCAGATCCGCCAGGCGAGAAGCCCATTAGATTGTTGATAAACTCTATCAATAGTCTGAGAGCGTTGTGAAGAGCGATCGCATAATTAGGATGCGTTATCAATTAACATCCAAAAGTTTTCGTCCATAGGAATACGCATCCCCCAGAAGAGAAAACACTAAGGGCTGTGACGACTGAACTTCGACTTGAATTGGCGGCAGGACCTAATGCAATGCTCGATGATGCCACCTCTTTTTGACGCCTAATCCTCATGCTTAACCGCCATCATCTCTCCCTGAACTACAGCGATCTTCAAGAAATGCTGGCAGAACTACAGCAGGCAGCAGAACGCCCTGAAACAGGCATAAATTATCAAGTCAAAGGTAATGAGATTTTATGGCGGCTGCATCAACCCTTTGGAACGATGCTTAATCGTTCCATTTCCCTGAGAAAGGGCCTCAATTTATCGGTGGCTGAGTGGGATATGACCCAAGATCTCAGTCTTACGATGAGCAGCCAGGCTCAACCCTCCTTTGGCTTCAGCTTTTGCCTTTCTGGCGGTTTTTTGACGAAAATATCCGGCTCAACTGTAGACATGGAAACACGCACTTCTGAAGCCCAATCTGGGTTGTTCCAAGGCGACATTAAGGCGGTGTCAGAAGTGATGTCTGGACAAAAGGTTTCCCTTGTACAGCTTGATGTCAACCCAGATTTATTGGGTGAGTTGTTAGAGGATTCAGCGGACGACGTCCAAAAGTCCTTAGACCAGATTTTTTCCAATAGTCAAGCAGGGTTCCAGTGGGAGACTCGCAATATAACGCCCACGATGGCAATTGCCCTGCGTCAAATCATTCATTGCCCCTATCGAGGTTTAACAAAACGACTTTACTTGGAAGGTAAGGCGTTAGAGCTGATGGCATTACAGCTTGATGCGCTGGGTGAGAAAGTCCCTGCTCTCCCATCCTCCTCTAGCCTGAAGTCTGATGATGTTGCTCGGATTTATTTAGCGAGGGATATTCTCATTCGTAATTTGGATACTCCCCCGTCTTTATTGGCATTAGCGAAAGAGGCTGGCATTAATAGTCTCAAATTAAAAAAAGGATTCCGCCAGGTTTTCAACACCACAGTATTTGGCTATTTGTATACGCACCGTATGGAAGAAGGAAGGCGGCTGTTGGAGCTGGGGCGCTTAAACGTGACTCAGGTCGCACAGGTGGTTGGTTACACTCACCCGGGGAAGTTTGCGGCGGCATTTAAGAAAAAGTATGGAATTACGCCCACAGCCTTTAAATCAAGCCGATCCGCATCTTAAAGCAGAGGCTAAATACCTCTCGGGTCAGAAAAGATACCGCTTGGAGCTGTGTTGAGATTAATTCTTATTTACTCTGAACTCATAAATCGTGCAATTCAAGCTTGAGTCGTTGAGGAGTGGTGTGGTGAGAAAGTGGTTATCTGATGGCTTGTGCAGATCCTCTGTGGCTGCTGTGATCGCGATGGCGATCGCCCAACCGGTTTCAGCCCAGGAGGCAAGGGAACCGCTATTGGAGCAAACTCAAGCAAGTTTGACTCAAATTACGGAGGTAAGAGTCGATACAACTGAGACTGGCTTGAATGTTCTCTTGGAAACCGCTGACGGATTGCTTGAAGGGGTATCAACCTCCGTCATCGAAAATGCCTTAATCGTCAATATCCCTAATGCAGCGCTAAATTTGGCAGGCGAGGACACCTTTGAAATTGCCAATCCTGCGGCGGGCATTGCTCTAATAGTGGTTTCTAACGTATCGGACAATGATGTTCAGATCGTTATGACTGGCTTGGAGGCTCCACCCACTGCAGCGATTGAGACCGATGGACAAACCTGGATATTAGGGGTGATGCCGGGCAGGAGTGGGCTAGCGACAGACGATCCGACTCCTAATGATGAGGGGATTCGAATTGTTGTTACGGCAGAGAAAACCCCTGAAGATTTGCAGGATGTTCCCATCAGCGTCACCGCCATTACGCGGCAGGAAATTGAAGATGCGGATCTAACTTCATTGCAGGCGATCGCTGGCAATGTGCCGAACTTTTCCTTCTTTCCCATTGGCGATCGCTCCTTCGCCGTGTACAGCATTCGCGGGCTTTCGAACTCTTCCTTTATCGCTAATCGCGACCCCATAGACTTTTACATCGACGGAGTTCCTTACGGCTTCTTATCATTTATTGACGTCAACCTCCCCGATCTAGAAAGAATAGAAGTGCTGCGCGGTCCTCAAAATGTTTTGTACGGGCGTAATTCTATTGCAGGGGTTGTCAACCTAATCACCCGCAAACCTACGAATAAATTTGAATTTAACGCCGTTGCTGGCTATGGAAGATTTGACGACTTAGACTTAAGAGCCGGAATCAGCGGGCCAATCATTGAAGATGAACTCTTCTTCCGATTATCCGGAAGCTACGATTCATGGGATGGTTACTTGCGCAACCCATTCCTAAATGAGGACGTTAATGAAAACTCCAGAGGCACAGGGCGAGCGCAACTGCTGTGGACCCCGTCCGAAGCCTGGGAAGTCTCCTTAAATGTCGCCTTTGACGACTATGAAGACGGTACCGGAAGCAATATTGTCCTGGGCGAGGGCAACGATCCATTTAAAGTCGAGCAGAACATCGACGGAGTCAACGACCTAACAATCAATTCGCAAGCCTTTCGAATTGCCTATACTCACCCTGACTTTCGCATTACTTCTATCACCGCTCGCCGCGAGTCTCGTAGTCAATTCAACAGTGATGGTGACCCCACGGTTCTTGACGCTCTGGAACGTTTAACCGATGAAGCGAGTAACCGGATCTTTAGCCAAGAATTACGGATACAATCCCCTGAATCGGCAGACCGCTTCGAATGGTTGCTAGGAGGGTATTACGAGTCAAGCCAGCTCGATTCAAAGGATAATGGCTTTCGTTACGGCGCTAGTGCTGCAAACTTTGGAATACCGTTTCCAGAAGGCACCCTTAACTTAAGCAATGGCGAGGTTGATAGTAAAACCTTTGCTCTTTTTGGGCAATTAAGCTACCGTCCCATTGACGCTCTTACCCTAACGGCGGGGCTCCGCTATGAATCCACTCATAGCACGCTGGAAAACTTTGATCGCGTTATTAGCACCCCCGGTTTGCCAGATACAACATTGCTTTCCCTCAGGGATGTTGAGCAAGACGGCGATACCTTTTTACCTCGCTTTGTTGCAGAGTATCGTTTTACCCCGAATCTGATGGCTTACGGCAGCATCACACGAGGCTATCGGCCGCCTGGTGCCAATTTAATTCCGGGTAATGCGGAAACTGCGACCTATGGAGCTGAGCGATCTTGGAATTATGAAGGCGGTTTGAAATCTTCGTGGCTTGATGATCGTCTAGTGGTTAATTTGGCTGTGTTTCATAGTCGGGTTGACGACTTCCAGGTGCTGTCATTTGATAATTTGGGCTCGGCATTTTTGGCGAACGCTGATGTCAGCATCACTGGCTTCGAGGTTGAAGCCAGAGCAACACCAATGGCTGGGCTTGATGTTATTGCAGGATTTGGGTTAGTGGATGCTGAATTTTCTGATTCTAATAATCCTTTTTCTGGAGATGATTTAAGCGGCAATAAGCTAACCTTTTCCCCTAACTTTTCCTACAACTTAGCGGTTCAATACCGTAGCCCTATGGGAATTTTCGGCAGGGTTGAACTACAAGGAGTAGGGGAGACTTTCTTTGATGATGCCAACACGCTTAAGCAGGATCCCCATTCCATTGTGAATGCTCGCCTAGGCTATGAAACGGATGGTTTTGGCGTTTATTTATTTGCAAATAATCTCTTTAATACTGAGTACATTAGCCAAGCATTTGCTCTTCCTCCCATTGGAGATATTGCCTCCTTTGGAGCCCCATTAACCTATGGCATTCAATTTAGAACCAGGTTTTAAAGTTAGGGCGTTCAATGAGTTTTGAAGGTCCAACCTAGGGCATGCCATCGATCAATTTCCAAAAGTCTTACCCAGTGGGAAGTACACGCCGTATCAAAAATGCGTTTAAAGCGCCTTTTTTCTTTTACACGTCAGTAGCATTACAGAGAATATTCCCCTTGCCTCAGGCTCCTTAGCTTTGATTACCGTTGAGCGTTTAAAGATGGCGGCGTAAGCCTCCTTAACTGATGACAGCCCTTAGATTATGGGTGCCACAAACCATGACTCAGTCAGCTTTTACTAAGCCGCCAACCGGAGTTTGGAGCATTATGGCTCCGGTTAAGGGGCGCATTGCCGGAGCGATCGCCCTTGCAGCCTTCAGTGCGATCGCCAGCCTCGGTTCACTGTTGATGATTCCTCAGATTGCCGTCGAATTACTGTCCGAATCGCCGGATCCTGCCGTTATTTGGCGTTGGTTAGGGCTTGCTGCGGTGCTGGTGGCGATCGCCTTTACCTCACGGCTGGCGTCCTCTGCCATTTCCCATCTAGCGGCTTTTAAGCTTGAAGTGATTTTGCGCACCGCCATGGCGGAACACCTGGCTCAGGTACCCCTAGGCTACGTAGTGACCCATGGCTCCGGTGCCATTAAAAAATGGATGCAGGATGATGTGCAGTCGCTGCACGCCTTTGTGGCGGACACGACCCCCCTTATCGGTCAGGTATATACGATTCCGACGCTGTCCTTGGTAATTGTATTGATTACCGACTGGCGGATGGCGATCGCCACCTTTGCCCTGCTCCCGTTGGGTATGGCTTTGATTCAGCTAACGATGCGGGATTATGCGGAAGTCCGAGAGTCCACTGATCGCGCCAACGAGGAAATTAATGGCGTCATTATCGAATTTGTCCAGGGTATGCAGGTGGTGCGCACCTTTGACGATGGCAGCAGCTCCTTTGCCAGGTTTCAAAAATCCCTCAATGCCTTTACCCAAAGTCTGCGGGACTGGAACGCTAAAACCAAGTTGCCGGGAAGCTTAGCAACCCTGCTTTTTGAACCCCTACCGCTCCTAATACCGATCATCGCCGTCGGCACCTGGTTAATGGCTCAGGGCTCGTTAACTTTTCCTCAGCTGCTGGTGTTTCTCCTGCTAGCCCCTCGTCTGTGCGGGGCATTTAAACCAATCCTTACCCTGTCCCACTTTGTTAATCAGTCAAAGGCGGGGGCTATGCGTATCGGTTCGGTGCTGGCGGAGCCCGCCCTTCCCCAGCCAACCCACCCTAAATCTCCTCAAGATGCTTCGGTTACCCTAAGCCACGTCACCTTCTTATACGGTGATCTTGCCAATGGCGATCGCACCGCCCTACAGGACGTATCCCTGACCATACCCGCTGGCACCGTAACCGCACTGGTGGGAGCCTCCGGCGCCGGTAAAACCACCTTGGCACGGCTCATTCCTCGCTTTTGGGATGTGACAGAGGGGGCGATCAAAGTTGGGGACGTGGATGTGCGACAGATGACTTCGGAAACCCTGATGTCCTGGGTTTCGTTTGTTTTCCAAGACACCTTTTTGCTGCACGACACCATTAAAGACAACATCAAGTTAGGACGTCCTAACGCCACCGATCAGGAGGTGGAAGCGGCGGCTCGAGCTGCCCAAGCCCACGAGTTTATTCTGGCCTTACCCAACGGTTACGACACGATCGCGGGGGAGCGGGGTTCCCGACTATCCGGTGGACAACGCCAGCGCATCACCATCGCTCGGGCGATTTTGCAGGACAACCCCATCGTGGTCCTAGACGAAGCAACGGCCTTCGCGGACCCTGAAAACGCTGCTTTGATCCAGGATGCGATCGCCGCCCTCACCCGCCATAAGACCCTAATCGTAATCGCCCATCGACTGCCATCAGTTATCAATGCGGATCAAATTGCAGTGCTTGACCGAGGAAGGCTGGTGGAGTTGGGGGATCACGATAAATTAGTCGCTTTTGGGGGTGTTTATTCTCGCCTGTGGAAGCGCTACCAAGAAGCTCAAAACTGGGAGTTGAGGGGAAGTGCCTCCACAGCGCCAACGGAGAAATAAACAGTCTGACCAACCGCATTCGTATCCCTATCTGTTCTGTAATTTCCAACGCTCTCAATAACGCTCCCACTTTTTCCCGTGACGGTTCATTGTTCAATCTCCATTACCTTTGGTACTCGCCACCATGCTTAAAACCTACAGGCGCATGATGGTTGTGGCCGGCTCTTACAAACCACAACTGCAAAAGTCTTTTTTACTATCAGTTATTGCTTCCATTCTCCAGGGAATCATCTTCGCCCTGTTCTTTCCGTTGCTATCGGCGTTGATGTCCCAGCCCATTGACGCTCAGCCAGCCTGGATCTTGTTAGGGCTGTTTGGGCTTCTGGTGGTGGTGGAGGGAGCAATCCGCTGGGAAGAGTTAGATTTTAGCTGGACGACCTCCTTGGACGTGGCCCACGAAACGCGATTACGCCTCGGGGAGAAGCTGCGGCAGATCCCATTGCAGGATCTAAACCAGCGGCGTTCCGGCGACTTAAATGTGGTGATGAGCGGCAATGTAAGCGAGCTGGTGATGTGGATTGGCGGTCTGGTGACGCTGTTGATTCGAACGGTGGTAGTGCCATTAACTACGGTGCTTTTCACTTTGCTAATTGACTGGCGGCTCGCCGTGGCCTTACTCATTTTCTTCCCGCTGGCGGTGCCAATTTATCGACAGATGCGATCGCGAGCCCAAGCCAGCTTTCGTAAAGCGTCCGACGCCAATGTTGATGCTGCCTCACGGGTAGTGGAATATGCCCAGGGACTACCGGTTCTGCGCGCTAATAATCAGGTGGGGGAGCGCTCCCAAAGGCTACGGGCAGCGTTGGAAGGTCAAAGAATCGCTCAACAGCAGGGGCAGCGCCTCGTTAGTGTGCCCGTAGCCACAATGGCCACCCTGGTTGAGATCGGAATCTTGGTCATTATTGGCTTAGGCGTTCTATTTATTTTGCAAGGCACCCTATCCACGCCCGCTTTATTTGCGCTGATTGTAATTGCGATGCGATTTACCGAGCCCGTTTCCCAGCTTATTGGGCTCACCAGCATCTTTGATCTAATGGAAGTCAGCCTTAAGCGCATTGAAGCAGTGCTGGCGATTCCGGCACTGCCCGCGCCACCCTCTCCCACCGCGCTAACCCGATTCGATATTCACTTCGACCAGGTGTACTTTCGCTACGATAACCAAACCCAATGGGCGCTCCAGGACGTTTCATTCCAGGCTCCGGCGCGATCGCTAACGGCGCTGGTGGGACCCTCCGGCAGCGGCAAAACCACCATTTCTCGCCTAATTAGCCGCTACGCCGATATACAAGCCGGGACAATCTGCATCGGCGATGTCAATATCCGGGACGTGGACCCTGCCCACCTAATGCACTCCATTTCCGTTGTTTTTCAAGATGTGTACCTGTTCGACGACACCATCCTCAACAACATCCGCATGGCAAAGCCCGACGCCACCGATACCGAAGTGGAATCCGTTGCCCGCGCCGCCAATTGCCACGACTTTATCGCCCGACTTCCCCAGGGGTACAACACTCGTATTGGCGACATCGGTGGTGCCCTGTCCGGCGGTGAGCGTCAGCGCCTTTCCATTGCCCGCGCCATGCTGAAAAACGCCCCCATCGTCTTGCTCGATGAGCCCACGTCCGCGTTAGACACTGAAAGTGAGGTGGCAGTGCAAGATGCAATCAACCAACTGGTGGTGGATAAAACGGTGATCGTAATCGCCCATCGCCTGTCCACGATCGCCGCTGCCGATTTAATCCTCGTGCTGGAAGAAGGCAAAGTCATCGAACGAGGCTCACATCGGGAGTTGCTAGCGAGCCAGGGACGTTACGCAACTATGTGGGAAATACAGCAGCGGGCTCAAGACTGGCGGGTTGCGGCATAAGTGACGAAGCCGTTAGCGATCGCGCACAGCACAGCGATAGTGCGCGATCGCCGATGCCGCCCTGTCTCAAGTTTTATCCCACATCACATCAGGCGAGTCAGAGGAGTCAGCTCCCTGCGCAGTCATAAACGCTTCTAGATCGTGGTCAGGCTTAGCGATATCAAACACGTGCAACCCAAAATCGTTAGCCAAGTCTCGACAAACTCCCACTCCCCGTACGCTGTTGCCCCGCGCATCCAGCGGCGGAGAAAATACCCCAATACCTAGTCTGGCTGGAGCCAGGGCCGTAATGCCACCGCCCACCCCACTTTTTGCCGGCAGCCCCACCTTGCACGCCCAGGATCCGGAATGGTTATACATGCCGCAGGTAAACATCACGCTGACCACATCTTGCACATAGCGTTCATCCAGGGCCCGTTCTCCCGTCACTGGGTTGACGCCCCCGTTGGCCAGCGTCGCCGCCATTGTGGCCAAATCACGGGCCGTCACCATCACCGCACACTGCTGAAAGTATAGGTCTAAGGTTTCTTCAATGCGCTCGGTCACCATGCCGAAATTTAGCATTAGATAAGCGATCGCCCGATTGCGATGCCCGGTGGTGCGTTCCGACAAAAAAACCGGCATGTTGACGTCGTGACGGTGCCCCGTATAGCGCCGAAACATTTCTAAAATTCGCTTTAATCGTTCCGTAGGGTTCGCTCCTTTAATTAAGTCCGTTGTGGCGATCGCCCCGGTGTTCACCATGGGGTTATAGGGTCGATTTGTAGACTGATCCAACATAATTGAATTAAACGCTTCCCCGGTGGGTTCAACGCTTACTTTGCACTGCACATAATCTCGCCCGTGATCTTCTAAAGCTAGCCCGTAAACAAACGCTTTAGAAATCGATTGAATGGTGAACAACCGAGTGCAATCACCCACTTCAAAATACCTGCCGTCGACAGTGGCAATGCTAATACCAAACCAGTTAGGATTTGCTAAAGCTAACTCGGGAATATAGTCTGGCACTGCCCCCTCAATAACGCTTTGATAGCGAAGGCGAAGAGATTCTAAGTAGTCATCGAATTTAGTTTGGCTCTCTTTAGGTAAGCTTTTTGCGCCGTTTTTCTGATGGTTTGATCCTTTAGGATGTGATGCAGTGGGCTGTTGTGCCATGGTGAAAACCCATTGAGAAAAGTATCAGCTTCTATCGAGATATAAACAGGGGACGAATGGTTAAAGATGTCTTCTATAGTGGTGATCTAATAGGCAATAAGGCGTCATAAGAGGTGAATAAACTTATGAATATTGTTCAATCTGTGCAGGGCGCAACGCGATATCTTTTGGAGGCAACAGCACGGTTATTTTCCCCTAGCGATGATAACTATCCCGCCACTGGAATGCAGCCATTTTCTGGCGATCCAAATCATAAGTCTCAAAGAGATTTGAACTGGAACGATTAATTGAGTTGTAAGTAGTGCTTGTAAGTATTTATTCCCTGCTTAAAGTCTTGCAAAAATCCTTGCCAAAAATATAGTTTCAGTTAATTTCAAAGTCTGTAACCTCTGCTCTAGTTACAGAGTCGTCCCTCGCCGGATTAATGGGTATTCCTATTCATCTGGCGGGGGTTCATGGTTTGCGAGGTCTGTGCGGGGAATACGCAATAAATGATACTCGCCAATGCGGGCGATGGGCTTGCCGGTGGGAATTGCCGCTAAGTTAGCCTCTTTATATTTATCGTCGCCCACCACTAGCAATACCGTTGTACTGGGTTGGGCGTGATCGCCGGCGGGGGTTTTGCCGGGTTCGGGCCAGGTGGGTTGGGCCATGGATCGCTGGGCGTCTGTTAGACGTTTAAAGAAGTGCATAGGCTGTTGGGTGTAGAACGCCATGCTGGGTTTATTAAAGCCAGCCATCACTAGGGGTTCATTGGGCTGGCGGGTTTGCACTGCGGCGACGGAAATTTCCCGCAGGGGCTGTTGGCGCTGACTATCCAGCAGGAAAATAATCGGCATGGCGGTGGTGATAAAAAACACCACCAGGGTGAGTCCGGTAATGAGGGACAGGTGGCGATCGCGATCCTTCAAAATTGCCAAAGCGCTAAAAACGGTGGCAGCAGCAAAAACCACGGTGGCGCGGGGGAGCAGACCAGACTGACCTAGGGCGATCGCAATATTGGGCATGTCGGGGTCGCGGATGGTGGGTAGCCACAGGGGTGAGGCAATAAATCCCACGGTGAGCAGGGCGAAGGTGGCAACGAGGACCCAGTGGCTGGCGCGAAATCCCCAGGTTTTGCTGGAGTTCAAAAAGCTATTGGTGCCCGGTCGTGGTGATCGGGGGGTATCGTCCCAGTGCCCCGTCCAAATATCCCGCACCAAGAAGGTTACTAAAAGGGCGGCGGCGGGCATGGCAGGCAGGACGTAGCTGGGTAGCTTGGTGACGGCGATGCTGAAAAATCCAAAAATAGCAATTAGCCAGAACCCTGCGAATAGTCTGAGGCGATCGCGGCGGGGGCGATTAATCCAGGCGTTGCGGTTAAGCAGATTTAGCCGGGCAATGCTCCAGGGTAAGGACACAGACCAGGGCAAAAATCCCACGGCGACGACAATGAAATAGAAATACCAGGGGGCGGCATGTTGGTTAACTACACGGGTGAAGCGGGAAAAATTATGGTAGCCAAAAAATGAGTCGATGTAGGTTTGACCATGGATGGTGATGATGGCCACATACCAAGGCAGGGCAATGGCTAAGATCAGCGCCAGTCCGCGCCAGGGTTTGATTTCTCGCCAGATTGTTCCCAATTCGCCCAGGTATAGCCCAAAGCAAAAAATAATTAGGGCGGGCAGCACAAAACCAATGGGCCCTTTAGTAAGAATGCCTAGGGCGATCGCCAAATAACTCACCCAGTACCAGCGCATTTTGGGCGATCGCTCCGCCGTGGCATAGCCCCAGAAAAAGGCGAATAGGCTGCTGCCAATACAGGCGCTCAGAAGCATATCGGACACGCCCGCCCGTCCCCACACAATGGTTTCCGGCGTTAATCCGATAATGGCTGCCCCCAGCGCCGCCGTCCACCAGCGTCCGTCCAATCCCCAGGACTCCAATTTTTTCGATAACGCTGTTTTGTCACCGCTTTCCACCGCTTCCGCCGCAGGCACAAAGTTCCAAAGGGTGCAAAATCCGCCCACCATCAATGCCAGTGCCGACAATGCCGACGGCAACCGCGCCGACCATTCGTTAGCACCAATAATTCCGTTAAAAATCGCGATTCCCCAATAAATCAACGGTGGTTTATCAAAGCGAGTTTCGCCGTTGAAATAGGGAGTAATCCAGTCGCCGGTCACGGTCATTTGCCGAGCGGCTTCCACAAATAGCGGCTCCGTTTCATCCACCAGCCCCACGCTGCCTAGATGCCACCCATAGAAAATACTCCACAGCGCCAGTATCCATAGTCCTGCCAGGGCGATCGCCATAGAACGATTTTTGGGGCAGCTTGGGAGCGAAGAAGTGCCCAGGGGACGCGACGATGGGAGACCATTGGATTTATTCTGAGGGGGACTGTCCAAGGAAATATCGGCAGGAAACGGGTTGGAGTTGGGGGACACTGGGAAACCAGAAATCGGTAAAGGAAATTGACTAGGACATCTGCCACGTAGATATTTGCCACATAACTGGCAACATATTGGCAGTCTTAAAACGACAGATAACGACGATATCTAAAATGCCATTCAAGACGGTATCTAAGACGGTACTAGCGAAACCATGCAAGACACGCGCCTCAATAATCTTATTGCCGCCAGTGCCCGTCAGCTTAATGGATGGCTAGCAAATCCCTGGCGACGCACCTCCGTTCAAGGATTCGCCCTGCTGCTGGGCTTTTTTCTGGCGGGAGCGGCGGTCACCACCGCAGGACAGGCGGCGGTGTGGGATATGAGCGTAACGGCGGTGCTTATTGCCCTGTGCGAATTCATCAACATTTTGGTCTATCGTCGCGAGGTGCAGCGATCGCCCGCTTTGACCACCACGCGATCGCCAGAGGACCTGCCCCCGCCCCGCCGCCGCCGCCCTTTAATAACGGCGCTGAACCTCCTAAAAATCGGGCTAATGTACGGGTTATTCTTGGAAGGCTTCAAGTTAGGCAGTTAACGACAAAGGATTTGGACCATGGCTTCTGCGCTGGGCAACTTTCAGGTATTTGATGGGGATTTATCGGAGATCGCCCGGGATACCTACTTGAATGCCAGTGAGCTGGCGGTGGATACGGAAACCATGGGGCTGCGACCGTGGCGCGATCGCCTGTGTTTGGTGCAGCTTTGCGATCGCGAAGGGCGAGTGAGCGTGGTGCGCATCGAGCGCGGCCAAGAAGAAGCCCCTAACCTACAGGCGGTGCTAGAAAATGCCGACAGCACCAAAATTTTTCACTTTGCCCGCTTTGATGTGGCAACCCTGTGGTATCACCTCAATATCGAAGCCAGCCCAGTGTTTTGCACCAAAATCGCGAGCAAACTGGTGCGCACTTATAGCCCCAAGCACGGCTTAAAAGCCTTGGTGGAAGAACTGGCGGGCGTGGAGCTAGATAAAGGTGCCCAATCCTCTGACTGGGGTAATGCCATGGCTCTGTCGGACGAACAGCTGGAATATGCCAGCAACGACGTGCGCTATTTGATTACCGCTAAAGAAAAGCTAGAAGTGATGCTGGATCGGGAAGAGCGTACTGAGTTGGCTCAGGATTGCTTCGATTGCCTACCCACCATCGTTACTTTGGACCTAATGCATTACGACAATATTTTTGAGCACTAGGGCATGTCATCAATTAAGTGTCAGAAGCTTTACGCAGTGGCAGATACATGCCCTTTCAAAACAAAAAATGCTAGGGCTGAAACCGTTGCAGATAAAGAGTTTGGGCATTTAATGATGACAGCCTTTAGCAGATATTGGAGTGTTGGGACAGCCCCCTGTGATTGCGGACAAATAACATTGCGAACAAATAACAGGGTTTGTTAATGCCCATGGGGTTTTGTAGCGGGATATCATCATTCGCCATCAGCTCCCAGAAATGCCTTGAAAATGGTGACTGTCTTTAGCTGAAAAGCGGGACTGCAAGGTAGAAACGCGGGGTAACGCAATGGGGTTAACACCGGAACCAAGCCCGTCGTCCAAGGCATTAGTTAAATCGTCTGCTAAATCGTCGCCTTTTAAACCATCACCGTTTAAGGCATCATCCGCCCTGGCACCGAGGGATCTTCAACGATCGCCCACCTGTTCCCTAGAATTTCGTACCCAAGCTATCCAGCGCACCTTGACGGTACTAACCGCCCACCAAAATCGCTGGCGCATGGAAATGGCAGAGGTGCTGGACCGTATCGGTCAGGTGGCAATGCCCATGGAGCTATCCCAGTATTCCGGTTCTTTCGGGGTGATCGTGCAGCAGGCATTGATGCAGCTCGATGATGACCAATTTGCCCAGTGGGTGGCAGCAGTGTGGGGCGATCGCCACCCTCAGGCTCCAGGAGAGCTAGAGGACTGGGGTGTGGCAACTTTGGAATCTTGAGACGTCTACAGATTTGAATCGAAAGTCAATATCGGAAGCCAATGTCGGAAGCCAATACGGGCTAGTGAGTGGCGATCGCCTATTTCGCAAGGGTAGACAGCCCGCTCTACCAGGGTCTGCGCCAGGATAATGTTGGGATTAAGCCGAAGTGGACGGTGGCTTGAAAAGTAAAAGCTTGGCACGGAACGCTGCAACTTTAGCGATGGTTTAACGGAAATCTTAGTGTTTTCGCGATTTTGCAGCCTTCGGGAAAAGGGTTGGGAAAGCCTGGGTAAATGTAAGGCTTTTTGGTTCGGCGATCGCCCCACAAAGCGCCACGCCCCAACGATGGTCCCAGTGATAGGATTGTAATCATTTGAAACGTGTGCAACGGCAACTTCCGTCGCTAACCCTAAGACGCCGTTTTTCGCCGTCTTTTTATCCTGTTCTCCACCTTTTCTTAGCCAAGTTCTATCACTGCCATGTTTAAAGCTCTGCTGGGTGACCCCAACGCGCGGAAACTGAAAAAGTTTCGCCCCGACGTGGCGGAAACCCAACTGTTAGAAGAGGATATCCAACCCCTATCTGATGAAGAGTTGGCGAATAAAACTGTTGAATTTCGCCAAAAGCTAGAGAAGGCAGACAGCGACGACGAAATAGAAGATATCCTCGACGACATTTTGCCCGAGGCCTTTGCGGTGGTGCGCGAAGCCGCCAAGCGAGTTCTGGGCATGCGCCACTACGACGAGCAGGTGCTAGGCGGCATCGTTCTCCACAACGGTCAAATTGCCGAAATGAAAACTGGGGAAGGTAAGACCCTGGTATCCACCTTGCCCGCATACCTCAACGCCCTTAGCGGTCGCGGCGTCCACGTGGTAACCGTTAACGACTACCTGGCCCGCCGAGATGCGGAGTGGATGGGACAGGTCCACCGTTTTTTGGGCTTGACCGTTGGTTTGATCCAGCAGGGTATGAGCCCCGAAGAGCGCCGCCGCAACTACAACTGCGACATTACCTATGCCACCAACAGTGAGCTGGGCTTCGACTACCTGCGGGACAACATGGCCGGCAGCGGCAACGAACTGGTGCAGCGTCCATTTAACTATTGCGTCATTGACGAGGTGGATTCGGTGCTGGTGGACGAAGCCCGGACGCCGCTAATTATTTCTGGTCAGGTGGAGCGACCCCAAGAGAAGTACGTCACGGCGGCGGAGCTGGCGCGGCGCTTGGTGAACGAGGACCACTATGAAGTGGACGAGAAAGCGCGCACCGTGATTATGTCCGACGAGGGCTTTATTGCGGCGGAGGAAGCTTTGGGCGTGGATGATTTGTACGACCCAAAAGACCCTTGGGCTCACTACATTTTCAATGCGCTTAAAGCTAAGGAATTGTTCGTTAAAGACGTTAACTATATTGTTCGCGGTGGCGAAGTGGTGATCGTCGACGAATTTACCGGGCGGGTGATGCCGGGTCGTCGTTGGAGTGATGGTTTACACCAGGCGATCGAGGCAAAGGAAGACGTTGATATTCAGAAAGAAACCCAGACCCTAGCGTCTATCACTTACCAAAACTTCTTCCTGCTGTATCCCAAACTGGCGGGGATGACCGGTACGGCGAAGACGGAAGAGGCAGAATTCGGGAAGATTTACAACCTGGAAGTTACGATTATTCCCACCCACAAGCCCAACGCTCGCCAAGATGTGTCCGATATGGTCTACAAGAGCGAAGAGGCGAAGTGGAAGGCGGTAGCCGAAGAGTGTGCGGAAATGCACGACACAGGGCGACCGGTGTTGGTGGGTACCACCAGCGTGGAAAAATCTGAGGTGTTATCCCAGCTGTTGTCCCAGCTAGAAATTCCCCACAATCTGCTAAATGCTAAGCCAGAAAATGTGGAGCGGGAGTCGGAAATTGTGGCCCAGGCCGGTCGCGGCGGCGCGGTGACGATCGCCACCAACATGGCTGGACGGGGTACGGACATTATCCTTGGGGGCAACGCCGATTACATGGCACGCCTCAAGGTGCGCGAGTACTTTATGCCCAAAATCGTTAAGCCGGAAGAGGACGAGCTAGCGGTTAGCGTTCCCGGCGTTGGCAGCCGTAAAAAGTCCGCTGGCTTTGGCGACGATAAAAAGCAGAAAACCTGGAAAGTGTCCGCCGATATCTTCCCCACAGAGTTGTCCCCGGAAACGGAACAGCTTCTAAAGGACGCCGTGGACACAGCCGTTAAAGAATACGGGCTTCAGTCCATGACGGAACTGGAGGCGGAGGAAATGGTGGCAGTGGCAGCGGAGAAAGCTCCCACCGACAATCCCATCATCCAGCAACTACGGGAAGCCATCACCGCCGTTCGTAATACCTACGAGTCTCTGACCGATGTGGAGCACGACAAGGTGGTCAATCTTGGTGGTCTGCACGTAATCGGCACTGAGCGTCACGAGTCTCGACGGATTGATAACCAGCTTCGTGGTCGTGCGGGGCGTCAGGGTGACCCAGGTTCTACCCGATTCTTCCTAAGCTTGCAGGATAATCTGTTGCGCATCTTTGGGGGCGATCGCGTGGCAGGGCTAATGAACGCCTTCCGCGTGGAAGAGGATATGCCCATTGAATCGGGGATGCTAACCAAGTCTTTGGAAGGCGCCCAGCGTAAGGTTGAGACCTATTACTACGACATCCGGAAGCAGGTGTTTGAGTACGACGAGGTGATGAACAACCAGCGTCGCGCCATTTACGCTGAACGTCGCCGGGTGCTGCAAGGGGAGGACCTGAAGGAGCGGGTTATCGAGTATGCGGAGAAAACCATGGATGATGTGGTGTCGGCGTATATCAACCCAGACTTGCCCCCCGATGAGTGGGACTTGCCCAAATTGGTGGACAAGGTTCAGCAGTTTGTGAAAATCCTGTCGGACCTAACACCGGAGCAAATGGACGATATGGCGCTGCCGGAAATTCGTCTATTCCTCCACGAACAGGTGCGCATTGCCTACGATATGAAGGAAGGCAATATTGACGCGGTGCAGCCTGGATTAATGCGCCAGGCGGAGCGATTCTTTATCCTTCAGCAAATCGACACCTTGTGGCGTGAGCACCTCCAGCAAATGGATGGCTTGCGCGAGTCCGTCGGCTTGCGCGGCTATGGTCAGAAGGATCCGCTGATTGAGTACAAGCGAGAGGGCTATGAGCTGTTCCTCGAAATGATGACCAACATGCGCCGCAACGTGGTGTACTCCATGTTTGAGTTTGAAGCCCAGGGCTCGCCAGAACCGGAGCCTGTGGAAACGGTTTAAAACGGTTTGCCGTATAGGTAGAAGCCAACCTTCGTAGCCCCTCTGCCCAAAATCGGCGAGGGGCTTTTTGCTACGATTCAAGCGTCTAAAACTGGGCGAATCTGGCGCGATCGCCCCCAATCGCCGCTGCAAAATTTGCTCCAGCCAAATCCGCCCCAAAGAAGTAAGCCCGATCCACATTGGTGTCGGTGAAGTCTGCCTCCGCAAGCTGTGCCCCACCAAAGTTAGCCTGGCGGGCATCGGCTCCCGATAGGTTGAGCGATCGCAAAATGCTCGCCCCAAAATTCATCCGATACAGCGACGAGCCAGACACATTAGCCTCGGTCCAGTTGCTAGAAGTGGCGATCGCCCGCTGCAAATTTACCCGCTCCGCCTGGACTCCCCGAAACGACGCTCCCCGCAAATTGCTGCCCGCCAACATCGTCTCGCTCCAGTCCGCCCCATTGCTATTAACTGCCGATAGGTTGGCTCCGAAAAAATCTGCCCGTCGAACCGTGGCATTTTGAAAGCTCGCCCCAGTAAAGTCCACTTCCCCAGCGATCGCCCCGGTCAGCGTTGCACCCTCAAAATTTGCCCGAATGGCGATCGCCCCAGTCAGATTCGCCCCGGTCAAGTTGGCTTCAACAAACTGCGACCCTTTTAAGTCGAGCCCCGCCAAATTCGCCCCCGCCAAATTCGCCTCGCGCAACACCAATGCCTTAACGGTCACTCCCTGCCAGTTCACCCCCGCTAAGTTCGCGCCCCGCAACCAAGATTCACGGATGCTTGCCCCGGCGAAATTTACACCGCGAAATTTGGCGTTGCGCAATCGGGTTTGGAAAAATTGCGATCGCCCCAAATCCACCGTGTCAAACGTAGTCCCAATCAATGCTGCCTGAGAAAAGTTCGCCCCCACCAAGCTCGAGTTGGTAATGGTTGCCCCACTTAAATCCGCCTCAGCCAAATCAGCATTTTGCACGTCCAGATTACGAATCTCCGCATCGCGCAAATCGCAGCCGGGGCACTGGCCGGTGGTATTTAGCTGCTGTAAATCTTCGGGGTCGAATGCAAAAGCTGATGGGGTGGCGGGGGCGATCGCCGCAGTGGCAGCCAGCGTCACCAGGGACAAAACCAAAGGGCGCATAGGAGTTGTGGAGTAAAAACAGAACCTATTTCAACGATGACACACACGATGACACAATGGCGATGCAAACACCGCCCCTGGGGAAATAGCCACCATGTCCATGGATTGCCTCCGTGACTGATCTCCCGTCCCAACACCCTGAGCAGACACCTGAACCCGCCGTTTCCCTGTGGCAACCGTTCCTAACCAATCGCAATTTTCGCCTCCTCGCTATTGGCGAAACGGTGTCTAACTTTGGCGACCAGTTTTATTTTGTGGCCCTGCCGTGGCTAACCCTTCAGCTTACGGGCTCGCCCTTGGACCTGGGCGCGGTGCTAATGACCGTGGCCATTCCCCGCGCCATCCTAATGGTTTTGGGGGGAGCGTTAAGCGATCGCCTCTCCCCCCGCAATGTGATGTTGATTTCCAATGGGTTGCGGGTGGTCCTTACGGCAATTTTGGCAGCGCTGGTGGGGTTCCAAGCAACGCAGCTATGGCACCTGTATTTGCTGGCGTTTAGCTTTGGGGTCATTGAAGGGTTCTTTTCGCCGGCCGCTGAGGCGATCGTTCCCACCCTAGTCAGCAAAGATCAGCTCGTTGCCAGCAATGTGCTGGGGCAAAGCGCTAACCAATTAATTCTGTTTATTGGGCCGGCTTTGGCTGGAGCCGTGATTGCGGCGGTGGGGGTTGGCGCTGCGTTTACCATCGATGCCCTCAGTTTCCTCGTGTCCAGCACCGCACTACTGTTGATTCATCCCCGGCGATCGCCCTCCCTAACCTCTCCTACAGCCCATAGCTGCTGTGCCTCCGACAGCAGTGCCGCCAATTTATCAGCCGTCGATTCATCAGCCGTCGATTCATCAGCCGTCGATTCATCAGCCGTTACCAATGGAGCCCCCAAAGGTTTAATGCTCGATATTTCAGAGGGGCTGCAATATAGTTGGCAAAATCGTCCCCTAAGGGCTCTCCTTTTATCTTTAACGGTCTACAACTTTCTATTTATTGGTCCGCTCCAGGTGGGCATCGTCGCCCTTGCCCAAGATCGGTTTGCCGCCGCCGGTGCTTTGGCTTTGGGGATTGCCATTTCAGCGTGGGGCGCAGGGGGGCTCCTAGGGTCCTTACTGCCCCAGTGGATACCGAATTTACCGCCCTTAGGCACCTTAATGCTCCTGTTGGCCAGCATTCAGGGGATTGGAATGGTGGCGATGAGCTTTGTCCCCCACTGGCTCCTGGCTAGCTTAGTCAGTTTGGTTTTAGGCGGCTGTAGCAGCTTCTTTATCCTGATTGCGACCACCTGGATTCAGAAAAAGACGCCTCCCGAAATCCTGGGGCGCGTAATGGGCGTCAGCCTCCTTGCTTCCCTTGGCGTCACGCCGTTTTCCTATGCCCTAGCCGGTATCCTCGCTAACGTTAATCTTCTGACCCTGTTCGGCGGCACAGGGCTTGCCATGATAATTTTCAGTGCCTTGCTGACTTTAAGCCCAACCGTCAGAAAGATTAGCTAATTTTTTTGGCAGCACTTACGCCATAAAACTAAAATTTCATTTCTCCACTGGATCGCAGCAGCCAAAGGAAAAAAGGTCCTCCTGCCGCCGCTGTCACAATCCCCACAGGTAATTCCTCCGGGGCAACAATGGTACGCCCAATTAAATCCACAATCACCATAAACAGGGCACCCCCTAGGGCAGCTAAAGGCAATATGCGACGGTGATCGCTGCCAACGCCAAGGCGAACAATATGGGGCACCATTAGCCCAACGAAACCGATCGCCCCACTAACCGCCACAACGGCACCAACGATTAACGAGGTGATCACAAATAGCTGCAAGCGAAATTGTTCTAGGTTAATTCCTAGCCCGATAACCGTGTCGTCCCCCATCAATAGGGCATTTAGCTGGCGCGATCGCACCATCAAATAGCCCGTCAGCACGATCACGATAAACGCCGGCAGTCCCAAGTGCTCCCAACGCGCCCGCCCAAAGCTCCCCGCCAGCCAGGACAGCACTAAGCCCACTTGGTTATTAGCTAGACGACTGCTCTGAAGAACTAAATAGCTTGTGATTGCGGAAAGGGTATAGCTAAGGGCAACGCCAGCCAAAATCAACCGCAGGGGCACCAGGCGTCCTCGCTGCTGCGCCAAAAGATAAACCAAGCCCATGGCGATTAATGCCCCCAGGAAAGCCGCCACCGTTAGGGAAATTCCACCAAAAGCCCCCGCTCCCGCGGTCAGCGTTAATACGGCACCCACGGTTGCACCATAGGACACTCCAAAGAGAAATGGATCAGCCAATGGATTGCGCACAACGGCTTGGAGGGTGGTGCCGCTAACGGCTAGGGCCGCCCCGACAATCGTCGCCAATAGCACCCGTGGTAGCCGGAAAACCCAAACAATTTGGTCGGCAGCCGGGGTCCATGTGGGGGTAATTAAGCCGGGAAACACATGGGCCACAATAATTTGTCCCACTTGAGGGAGAGGCACCGCCACTGCGCCCACGGAAACTGCCACCCCGATCGCCAACACCGTTGCGATCGCCACCCCAATCAACCCCACCCTAAAGGGCACTAAAAATGGCTTGCTCATGGGGCAAAAGCGCCGGGATGAATTGCGCGGGCAATGCGCTCTAGCCCTGCAATTACCCGAATGCTGGCTTCGGTCTCAATGGTGGGAATCGGATAAAGGCGATCGCCCTGTACCGCAGGCAAGTTGGGAAACGTTTCCACGAGAAAAGCTTTCAAAACCTCAGCATCTTGTCCTGGATAGGTGCCAATCAGAATCACCTCAGCGTTGGAGTTGGCAAACTCTTCGCGCCCCACCTGAAAAACCGACGGATCAAACACCGGTTCACCGCCCGCCTGGCGCACCGCATCGCCCCAAACTCCAGAACCCAGCACTGCAAGCGGACCTTCGCCGCCGTTATAGAAAACGGTGGGAACCCGGGGCAGATCTTTAACCTGCTGAGTAATTTCCCCCTGCCGCTGTCGGAGTCGTTCAACCAGATCGTCACCGCGCGCCGACACCCCAAAAACCTGAGCCAGCATCTGCAAATCCCCATACACCGCGTCAATGCCCCTTTCGGATGCCTGAAGGGGATTGCAGTTGGAACCGGTGGAAATTACCTGAATGCCGGCCGCCTCTAGCTCGGCGACGGTGGCATATCCCTGGGCTGGGTCAAAGGCAAAGCCACTAAGCCCCTCCGAAATAATCACATCAGGATTTTGGGACAGGATAACTTCCCGGGACGGCCAGCGCAGGGCTTCTCCCAAGGTGGGAACCGTGGCGGCGGCGTCCTCAAGGGCTGGCGGCAGGGGCGCATAGTTCCCAGCAAAACCAATAAGCTGCTCTTCCACCCCAAGGGCTAGCAGCATTTCATTGGGCGGTTGCCAAAGACTAATTACTCGCTGGGGAGGCTGGGAAAAGGTAAGGGGGCGATCGCAGTTTTCAATGGTCACCGGGAAGGTGGACATATCCGGCCGAGCTGGGGGTAAGTCGTCCATCAACGCGGCGATCGCGCCACTGTCGAAAGTTTCTACGGACTCAAGTTGCGATGGCTCAGCAAGTGGTGATGGGCGATTCGTTAGCCGGTCTCCCTGACAGGCCATCAAAATAGCTACCGTCGCCCAACAAAGGGCAATAAATCGCAGACGCTTCATCGCTTCAGCCCCCAAAATATGCAGCCCTAAACCTATCACATAGCTTTGAGCTCAATGACTTGAAATCTATGGTTAGCGTGAACAAGAAATTACCATAGATCATCAAATACTCAAGCTTTAATTTCAAACTTGAATTTTAATCTAACTTTCCTGGAAATGAGTCAAACAATAAGGGATTCAGAGGATTTATTCGCGTTAGACATAGTGTCAAATACGGACTTAAATTGACGTTAGACACAGTGTCAAACACGAATAATAGATAAATGCAGAAATCTACAGAACCATTTGCCAAGGCAATTTTACTACGATAAAGTTGTTGTCAATTGCAACATTTGACTGGCTATTGAAAGTCAAAGTGTAGGCTTTTTAGGGTGTTTTAAGTGTGGGATATACAGTGACTAATCAAAGTGTTCAACATGGCAAGTGGTGTTTATTCTTGGGCGATCGCCAGCCATTGCTGAGCACCCAGAATTTGCATCCCAAGATTCTTTTATGGGCTGGGCTCAGCACAATTACTCTTGGGCATCTGGCGTTTAATTCTGCCGCCGCCGCTTCCCTAAATCCCACACTGATTGGGTCGACAGAGGAATCAGCTGGGGGCGATCGCCCAACCTATTCAGAATCGATTCCCCCTGAGGAAGCAGCATCGCCATCGGCAGCGTTTTTGACTCAGACAGAGCCAGCCCAACTGGAAACGGCACAGGCGGACACCACCGTAGACATCGTTAATGTGCAGCTAGAGACCACAGACACTGGACTTAACGTAGTTTTGGAAACCGCCACCGGAGCGCTTTCGCCACCAGCGCCCACCACTGACGGCAATAGTTTGGTCAGCGATATCCCCAACGCCCGCCTTGCTTTACCTGGTGCTCAGAATTTTGAAGCCATTGAGCCCGGCACTGGAATTTCTTCCGTTAGGGTCACCCAACTCGAAGGCAACCTAGTGCGTATTCGCGTGACCGGCAGCGAAGGGGCACCGGTGGGAGATATTCAATCGCGGGACAACGGTTTTGCCCTGAGCGTGTCCCCTCTTCCCGTTGCTGCCGATGTGGAGGAGGACGAGGGTATTCTGCGAATCACAGTCACCGCCGAGAAGACTCCCGAAGATCCGCGCGACGTGCCCGTCAGCCTTACCGTCCTCACGGAAGATGAGCTGGAGGATAGCCAAATTAATTCCATTTCCCAGGTGGCGGCCAATACCCCCAATTTCTACTTCACGCCGGGCGATCGCGTCTTTACCCTGTACAGCATTCGCGGTCTCGGCAACAGCAGCAATATTCTGGTGCGCGACTCGGTGAGCTTTTACATTGACGATGTGCCCTACGATAATGTGCATCAGTTTTTCCCCACCGAGCTATTTGATCTTGAACAGGTGGAAATTCTGCGCGGTCCCCAAAGCACCCTTTATGGGCGCAATAGCCAGGCTGGAGTCGTAAATATTACGAGCCGCCCGCCCAGTGAAGACCCTGAACTGCGGGGCAGCGTCCTGGTGGGCAACGTCGGTCAACGCCAAGCACAGTTATCCATGAGCACCAGCATCGTTCCAGACACGCTGGGGGTGCGCCTTTCAGCCACTTACCGAGAGCTGGACGGTTTTACGGAAAACACGTTCCTTGACAACAACGCGGAAGATCAAAGCGCGATCGCCGGTCGTATTAATTTCCTCTGGACCCCCTCCGACCGTTGGAGCATCGACCTAAATGCCACCATCGCCCGCACCAGAGACGATGCCAGCGTTTATGTCGGCGTTGATCAGGACGATCCCTTCGAAGTGTCCCGCAGCGACAACGGCAAATTCGACCTAGATACCACCACCCAATCCTTAAGGGTGAGCTATGCAGGGGATAAGGTGCGATTCACGTCCATTACCTCTTACAGCGACACGGATTACGCCTACAACAGCGTCAGCGACGACTTTGGCTCCGTGACTATTAGCGATTACGACCAAAGCATTTTCAACCAGGAACTGCGGCTACAGTCTTCGGATCCGGCGGACCCATTGCAGTGGATTGTGGGGGCATTCTTCCAGGACCGTTATCTGCGCATTGGCGATAGTTTAGATCTTCCGCCTACGGGCACAGATATTGGTGAAGCCACCTACGACCAAACCACCTATGCAGGGTTTGCGCAAGTGGATTACAGCCCCATTGAAGCTTTAACGTTAACTGCCGGGCTGCGCTACGAATATTGGCAGGAGGATCTGAACCGCGACGCTCAGGTCTTCCGAAACCCAGATGGTAGCGAGATCCCGTCGGAGTTTAGGCCCGCTGCTGCCATTGATGGGTCGGACATTGATGGAGATGTGTGGCTGCCACGGTTTGCGGCCACCTATCGACTTAGTCCCAATGTGGCGGTGTATGGCAGCGTTGCCCGAGGCTATCGTCCGGGCACCCACAACTATTTAGCCCTGAGCGATCAAGAGTTAATTGTGGAGCCAGAGAATTCTTGGAATTACGAACTGGGTGTGAAAACGTCTTGGTTTGACGATCGCCTCGGAATTAATTTATCGGCGTTTTATAACGACATCAATAAGTTCCAGGTGCTGGTGCTGGATAATTCGTTCACCTTTGCGGATATTTCCAATGCGGAGGCTCGCGCCCTTGGGGTGGAGCTGGAACTTAGGGCGACCCCGTTCGCAGGATTCGATATTATTGCTGGCTTTGGCTATACGGACGCCGAGTTTACGGACAACACCAACCCAGCCACCGGGGAAAACTTTGATGGCAATCAGCTGATCTACGCCCCTGATTACACCTACAACATTGCCATGCAGTATCGCAGCCCCAACGGGCTTTTTGGGCGATTGGAGTTGCAGGGAATTGGCACGGTGTTTTTTGATGAAGCCAATGAGTCGAAGGAGGATCCGTACACTTTGGTGAACGCTCGTATTGGCTATGAATTTGACAAGGTGGGGGTCTATTTATTTGCCAATAATTTGTTCAATACTGAATATGTGGTCCTTGCTTTTCCTGGGTTTAGCGGTGATACCATCGCTGCCTATGGCGATCGCCGAACGTTTGGCATACAGGTTCGCGCCCAGTTCTAAGTAGACACGTACCCGAGCGTCAGGCTTATAACGATGACACAATGGCAATGCAAACGCTGACGCCCCGCCAAAAATTACTTAGGAAAAATTACAAGGAAACACTGCCATGTCCATGCGATCGCCCCGAAAATCCCCGGTTCTGATCTGGTGCGCCTGGGCGACCGGTGGATTTGTACTGGTGTGGGTGCTGCGGGGATTGGGCTTGCTAACCTTTTTGCCAGGGATTGTGTTGTGGGTGCTGCTGGGGGTGGCGATCGCCCTAGCCATCATCGCCATTTCAGGAGTAGGACGGCGACGCTGGTAGGACTGCAATGATGAGTAAACAACCGACCTCTTTCAACCCTCCCACTGATCGCCAATCATTACTCGATCAATGCAAACCCATAATTCTATATCTCGAACAACACTTTGGCTGCAAAGGAACAGGAGAACCTTACGAGATTCAGCTAGAAAAGGGCAGACAGCTATATAAACAGTACTACGACACCCTCAGACCGGTTCCTTTGAGTCGATGTCCTTACTGTGGTCAGATTAACGCGTTTCCCATGGATATTGAAGGGATAGACGGTCTGTGGTGGTGCTACGCCGACAAGCGACCTGCATTGGATGGGAGTCAGCTATGCTCTCATTTTCTAACTTTACTGGGCGCGATGAAACTGCACTATCCGCTTCATCATTCCGAACTTCAGGTTGAAGCTGGTCCTGAGGTGCCTTTTGTAGTGCCTAAATTGATTGAAAGTGAATTTGTTCAAGCAACCGTTTCATCCGTTCCTGTCGGTAAAAACACTGCGTATCCCATTTTTTACTACAGCGAAGTAAAGCCAGATTTAAGGTTTATATACGATCGCTCGTGGGAAGGGACGCTTTGCTATCTTCACCCACTCGATGCTCCCAATCCAGAGGAAGGTCTAAAAATGCCGCCCATGTGGGGAAGTGAATACTACATGCGGCTTGATGAGAAAACAAAGATGCTGCTAGCTGCTGAAGGCATCCCATATGAGGGAGATTTTGATCTGGCACCGTGGATTCAAACAGGTAAGCTGTGGTGGATTAGCTCAGAGGATGAATCGTTAGAGCTGCACAACACCGTCGACGACTGTCCATATCTAAATCTTCCTGGTATTCGAGCAACACAGTATATCGTCGACGGCACCAATCGCTATCACGAAGGCCGTGAAGCTCTGTACAGCAATGATGGGAAGATCTGGATGACGGAAGAAGAGTTTGACAGCTCTCAAACATAGTCAAATACTGTTTCGAATGATGTAGGAACTTACTCTCTCTTTTTCTACTCCACAACCAACTCCAAGGGCATTTCGAATTGTTCTTCAAAGACTTTTTTCTCTAGGTTGACACTCCACTGTTCCAAGGCACAGGAATCATCTGGATTGGCAGGGGAAATTAGCAAGCGAAATTTATCACCGTCTCCCAAAATCTGACACTGAATCATCCTGACTGCTTGGATTTGTCGGCGATTTAACGCCGCAGCCAAACGCAATAGGGGACTTAGCTCTTCCACCAGCCTACGTCGCGACTTTCCCGACAAACTCTGATAATTATCGTGGCGTTTTTTCGGCGCACTTTTACGGTGGTATCGAGCGAGGTTAGCAATCACTTCTACCTCCGTTTCCGTAAACCCAAATAGCTCCCCGTGGCGAATTAGATAATAGGCGTGCTTATGGTGAGCCGAGTGTCCAATGTGGAGCCCGCAGCCGTGCAAAATCGCAGCAGTCCACAGCAGCTCCCGTTCCTCTTCTTCCCAGTTGTGCAGCAGCCCCTTAGTTTGATCAAACAGCATCATCGACAGCTTGGCCACATGCTCCGCCGCCGCCAAGTTCACTTGATATTTATTCGCCAACGCCAACGTGCTGCGCTCCCGAATAGAGCTTTGGAACCGCAGTCGATCCTCGATCAAGCGGTGGGACAGCATCCAGTCCACCACAATTCCTTCCCGTAGCGCCCGCTCGCACACCACTAGCTGATCCAACCCCAACAGATCCATCGCCTCCTGCAATACCACTGCACCGGCGACAATAATTTCCGCCCGCCGCTCGTTCATTCCCGGCAGCTCTCGCCGTTCCTGCACCGTTAGCGATCGCAACTTCTCCACCGTATCCTGCACCGCCTCTAGGGTCAGCGTGTACCCTTGCAGCGGCGATGGCACCATACCCAAGGTGCTGCGAGCATGGAATTCCGCCAAACACTCGATGGTGCCCGACGTGCCTACCAGGGTGACATCTTTAACAGTTTCGTGGGCGTGAAGCTGTTCCTGAAGATCCTCTACCGCCCGCTCCAGCATGCCTCGGGCGTACCCTTGGAGAGCAATAAATTCTTCTTTCGTGGGGGGATCGTGTTTTACAAAAGCCGCCGTTAGGCGCACCGCTCCCACTTTGGTACTACTGAGATAGCGGGGCTCATGCCCATCACCGAGGATCAATTCCGTAGAGCCGCCGCCAATATCGATAACTGCGTGGGGACGTCCTTCAAACTCCAGCCCCGATAGAACGCCTAAATAAATTCGCCGTGCCTCTTCCGGCCCAGCGATTAAATCAATGTGTAACCCCAACTTATCGCGCACCTGGCGGAGAAAATCTCGACCGTTGGGAGCTTCCCGGGTGGCGCTGGTGGCTACGGCGACAGTGTGATCCACTTGCAAACTGGTGGCTAAATCGCCACATCGGGATAGGGCTTCTATCGATCGCCCAATGGCCTCAGGGGTCAGCTCGCCGGTTTTAGGATCGCGATCGCCCAGCCGCACCGTGGCCTTTTCCCGAGCAATAATTTCAAAGGACGGTAGCCTCGGATCAATACGCACCACCGCCATATGAATTGAATTGGTGCCAATATCAATCGCCGCCAAAACAGGATTTGTTGCCAAGGTTGCCAAAGCACCGGGGGCTTTCCCCCATCCCGGATGATTAACAGTTTGGGGCATAGTGAACACGGGAACGTCTCCTCAATCCTAACGAGCAATGGGACTGGGGCCGGTGTGCCGTGATGAATCTATGGACGGCTAGCTAGAATCGCTATCGGTGACAGCAGTGGCAAGCTAATTTCCCAACCCCCACATATCTTTCACCCGGCTAGCCACATCTTCAGATTTAGGCTTTACGTACCGTGAAACCTGCCTTGGACTAGGCACAGGCGAAACGGGGCTTACGCTGCTAGTACTTTTACTACTCTTTAGGTCCAGACGGCTAACATTTTCTGACGTTCCTCGCAGCTCCGTGGTGGTTTCATAGCCCTGCTCTTTCAAAAATCCCTCAATTCTCTGAATTCGCCCCAGCAAAAATTTCAGCTGTCCCTGGTTTCCTCGGGTCACATCCTCCAGGGTGCGCAGGCGCATTCTTTCATCACTGCTGCGCAGCTCCAAGCGTCGGGTCAATGCACCGATCGCGTCATCCATACGATTTAGTCGCTTTCGCAGAGATCGAATATCCCGCGATAGCCCCCAACTGCGAAAGGCAGCCACAAGGGATAGGCAAACCGTGAAACCCATGGCGATATTTAACATGGAAAATGAAGCCCCAACGGGAAAAAGCCTGGGGACTTAGCCTCCTGTTTCAGTATTTCCACGCAGATTCCACTATTCCGGACTTTCAGCCGTAACACCCCAAAATTTTGTATGCCCTGTAACGAAAAGGCATGGCAAGGATTTTAAATTTTGAAGTTTGCCCATGGTCGTATTTGTAAAATAAATATCATTTTTCTCGGTGAAATTATTTATAGTAGTGACTTTGGGGCTGTTCCTTAGGACTTTTGACCAGTATCGAGCCCAGCTTTGATGTCTTTGCTGCCTCTGTCAGGGTGTTGCTTAGGCGATCGCTGGTAGGATGCCAACGGTTTAATTCCTAAGACATTCTTGAAAAAGTCCCCAAAAATCTATGGTTGCTGTTGCTATTTTGGCTGCGGGCAAAGGCACGCGCATGAAATCTGACCTGCCGAAGGTGCTCCATTCCCTGGGGAGTAAAACCCTGGTGGAGCGGGTGCTGGACAGTTTGGATGGAATTAACGTGGAGCGCTGTCTCGTGGTGGTGGGACATCAAGCGGACCTGGTGCGATCGCGACTGGCCGACGTAACCATTAACGGCAAATCTCTAGAGTTTGTGGAGCAAACGGAGCAGTTAGGCACCGGGCATGCCGTGCAGCAGGTGCTGGAGCCCCTAAAGGATTTTGAAGGAGATTTATTGGTGTTAAACGGGGATGTGCCCCTACTGCGCCCCAGCACATTGCAATCGATGTTGAGCTCCCACCGGGACGCCGCCAGCGCCGCCACATTGCTGACCGCGCAATTGTCAGACCCAACGGGCTACGGGCGGGTGTTCTGCGATGAATCTGGCGACCAACTGGCGGTGCAGGAAATTATTGAGCATCGGGATTGTTCTCCGGAACAGCGCAACAATAACCGCATTAACGCTGGTATTTACTGCTTTCGCTGGGCGGATCTATCGGCAATTTTGCCCAATCTCAGCAACGACAATGATCAGCAAGAGTATTACCTAACAGACGTGCTGGCACAGCTACGACCGGCGATCGCCGTGGACGTGGAGGATCCCCAGGAAATTTGGGGCATTAATGACCGGGTACAGCTCAGCGCTGCGTATCAAGTTTTACAACAACGCATCAAGGAAAAATGGATGCGGGTGGGCGTAACAATCTTGGACCCCGCCAGTGTCACCATTGACGACGCTGTGGAGCTGGTGGCTGATGTGGTAATTGAGCCCCAAACCCACTTGCGTGGCGCCACAAAAATCGCAGCGGGAGCCATTATCGGTCCCGGCAGCACGGTAGAAAACGCGGTTATCGGCGCTGATGCCAAGGTGCTGCACTCGGTGGTGATGGATAGCGAAGTGGGACCCAGCACGCGAGTGGGTCCCTTTGCCCATTTGCGCGGCAATGCGGTCACCGGCGAAGGATGTCGCATTGGTAACTTCGTCGAGCTGAAGAAAACCACCCTCGGCGATCGCACCAACGTTTCCCATTTGTCCTATTTGGGTGATGCCACTGTCGGCAACCGTAGCAATATCGGCGCGGGTACCATTACCGCCAACTACGACGGCGTCAATAAACATAAAACAGTGATTGGCGATCGCACCAAAACCGGTTCCAATAGCGTTCTTGTGGCTCCTATTACCTTGGGCGATGACGTGACCGTGGGCGCTGGATCCACCATTACCAAGAACGTGCAGGATGATGCGCTGGTGGTGGCGCGATCGCGGCAAATGATAAAACCCGGCTGGCGCCTTAAATCAAGACCTTCAACAGAAAAGCCTTCTGGCAAGAGTCAGTAAGGCAAACCAGAAGAAACAGACAACCAAAGAATGACAAGCAAGAAATAACGAGAAATAAACGGAGGGAAAAACGAAGACACGTCCATAAGTGGAAATCGGGATTTTCTAAAGTCTCTCTCCCCTAGGCTATCCATTAGGCACAAGTCTGTGAAGGGTAGCCATAGAGCGGCTTTTAGAG
>ERZ1740067.233-NODE-233-length-46558-cov-6.727501_pt1 | contig 46558 bp, 12 predicted proteins | sample MGYA00581736_ERZ1740067 | MGnify/ENA primary metagenome ERZ1740067 (study PRJEB43018, sample SAMN04849236) | marine metagenome | isolation source: floating plastic debris | place: Pacific Ocean | collected 2008-08-27 | study: EMG produced TPA metagenomics assembly... | reverse complement strand
GTGTCTTCGTCCACCGTAAAGGCATCATCCACCGGATCGGGTACAGCATCCACAAAGATATCGACGTCCGCAACATCCGTATCTTGAACCCCATCAGGGTCCGCCGCATCGGTGAGGCGGTATTGGAATGTGGTGATATCGCCGCTGAAATCCGTCGCCGGGCGGAAGAATACCGTCGCCGCTTCCGCTGCCGACAAGATATCCGTCAACTCCACCGGTTCCGGTACACCGCTCCCGCTGGGGGTGTAGAAAACTACGCCCTCTCCGGCGGGCGGCAGCGACGTGAACTGGATCGACGCAAACCCCGTGCCATTATCGTCATTGGCATTGACCGGCATCGGCACGTCTGTGTCTTCCTTGGTGGTATATCCGTCGTTGACGGCTTCGGGGACAGGATCGACAACGATGGTCACGCCAGCTGTGTCAGACGTGCCGCCACCCGCAGCCGAGGCTGTGACGGTGTAGTTGAATGAGGTGGCCGTTCCGGTGAAACCCGTGGCAGGCTCGAACCGCACCGTTGAAAGCTCGGTCACGGTCAGGGTATCGCCCGCTGCGATCTGGACCGGAGCGCCGGTTGCATCGTCGATATAGCTCAACACGCCTTGGGTCGCGGGATCAGGAATAACTGCACCGATGGTCACAGTCGAGTTCGGGTCCGCGATCTGATCATTGTCCAGAAGGTTCAGATCAAGCCCGGTATCTTCCTTGGTCAGAAGCGTGTCATCGGCCACGTCTGTGGCGGCATCAATAAAGATATTTGCAGTCGAACTTTCCACGTCGCCATCAGTGTCGGTCACTGTGTATGTGATCGGATCGACAGCCCCGAAGAAAGTCGCATTCGGATCAAATTGCAGGGTTGCCATTTCGGTCTGACTAAGCTGCTCACCATCGGCGACGGTGATCACGGTGCCTGTGCCATCTTCGGTATAGATCAGCACGCCTTGCGCCGGGGCTGGCGCTGTGGGGATCGTCACGAAACCAAAGCCGTCCCCGAAATCAGGATCATTGGCGATGAAGTTCGTATCAAGCGTTTCATCCGGGCCGCCCACATACACATCCGGTGCCAGATCAGGCAAGCCGTCCACTGTGATGTTCAAGACAGCGCTTCCCGTGTCCCCATCGGTATCAATGACGGTGTAGGGGATCGGCGCCACAGGACCGTTAAAGCCAGCGGCCGGGGTAAAGACGAGAGTCGTCGCCTCATTAGGATCAAGGACCAGCCCGGCTGTGACAGGCTGCGTTGCGCCAGACGCGTCGGTATAACTCAGCGCGCCTTGCGTGGCAGGTGGGATCGTGTCGATCCGCACGCTGCCCAGACCGCTTCCCAGATCATCCGCGCCGGCACCGTTATCCGCCAGCACATTGATGGCCACCGGCGTATCCTCGGGCGTGGTAACGGCGTCATCAACCGGATCCGGCACCGCATCCACGGTTATTGCAACACTGCTGGACGCGCTGTCGCCACTTGTGTCCGTGATCGTGTAAGGGATCGCCGCGACCGGACCTGAAAAGTCAGGGGCTGGTCTGAAAAAGAGCGTTCCAACAGCGCCCGGTGGTAAAGGCACCCCTGCAGGCACGGCGATTTCATTGCCGGTCACGCCGTCGATGAGGAACAAAGTACCCTGGCTTGCCGGTGGCAGCGCGTCGATGGTCAAGTTTGCCAGACCATCCCCGACATCATCGTTCCCGACCAGATCAAGTGCGACGTCTGTATCCTCGTTCGTTGTGACGTTATCGGCTACGGGATCGGGCAACGGGTTGATGACAATTGTTGCCGTTGTGCTTGCAGTGTCGCCATCGGCATCGGTCACCGTATACGCAATGGGGTCGACTGTGCCGTCAAAATCAGCGACCGGCGTGAAGGTCAGCGTGCTGATCTCAACTGGCGTCAGGCCGGAGGGCGGGTTCAACGGATCAACCGACACCGTCGCGCCGGTTGTCCCATCCGTATAGCTTAACGTTCCTTGTGTCGTGGGCGGGACACTATCAAGCGAGATCGTCGACGGACCATCGCCCAGATCATCATTTGCGGCCAAATCAATGACGACTGGCGCATCTTCGTCGGTGTTGAAGACATCCGCCACAGGCTCCGGGATGCCGTCCACACGGATATCGACGGTTGTTGTTGCGGTATCGCCGTCCGTGTCAGTGACGGTGTACTCAAAGCGTGTCACCGCCCCGAAGAAATTCGGCGCCGGATCAAAGGTGAGCGTTGCGATCTCGGCAGGGTTCAACGGCGCTCCGGCCACGACGGGCTGTTTTGAGCCAGTCGCATCGACATATTGTAGCACGCCTTCATTTGCGGGCGGCAGGCTGTCAATCGTCACTGTGCTGACACCATCGCCAAGGTCATCATTGCCGAGAATGGGCAGCGCTTCTTCCGTGTCCTCGGTGATGTTGATGACATCCGGCAACAGATCCGGGTTGGCGTCGATCACGATCGAGACATCTGCCGAAGACGCGTCCCCATCGCTGTCGATCACAGTGTAGCTGAAGGGCGTGACAGGCCCTGTGAAATCCGTTGCAGGTTCAAAGATCAGCGACGCCGCTTCCGTCTGGCTCAAGACAACAGGCGCGGAAATGGTCTGTGTCACGCCGTTCGTATCGGTATAGCTCAGCACGCCTTGCGCGACGGGCGGAAAAGTATCAATCCGCACTGTGCTTGGCCCGTCACCAAGATTGTCATTGGGCAGAATAGACAGCGGCAATGGCGTGTCTTCCTCGCCGGCAAAAACATCATCGCCAGCATCAGGGATACCATCGACCAAAATGTCGATCCGGGCGCTGTCGGAATTCCCAAGCGGGTCCGAAATCGTGTAAGTGACCGGATCGACCGGGCCCACGAAACCCGTCGCGGGCGTGAAGACAAGCGTTGCGAACTCAGCTGTCGATAACACATCGCCCGACGACAGGGGCACAGACGCCCCGCTTGTGTCATCGGTATAGCGCAGCGTTCCCTGACCGACCGGTGGGATACTTGTGATCGCGACCACCGCATCCGGCCCGCCTGGATCATCATTGGCCAGCGGATTGAGCGACAAATCAGTGTCTTGGGGTACGACAAAGCTGTCATCAACCGCATCAACCGTCGCGGCAACCGCGATGTCGATGGTCGTGCTGGCGATATCTCCGTCGATGTCACGGACCGAGTATTGGATCTGATCGACCACACCCGTGAACCCGTTGGCGGGTGTGAACCCGAGGGTCGCCATTTCGGTTTGCGAAAGCTCAGCACCCGGCGCGACCGTCACGGTGTTGCCGGTGGCGTCATCCGTATAGTTCAGAATGCCTTGGGACGCGGGCGGAACGGTATCAATGATCGCCGCCGCAAACCCGTCTCCAAAATCCATGTCATTGGCCAGCGGATCAAGAGCAACAGGTGTGTTCTCTTGCGTGGTGGCCGCGTCTGCTGTGAGATCAGGGATGCCGTCCACCGTGATATCCAGCGTAGTCGCGCCGGTATCCCCGTCACTATCCTCAATCGTGTAGTTGATCTGTGTCACAGCGCCCGAAAAGCCCGCAGCCGGATCAAATCTCAGTGTTGCCGCCTCGGCTGGTGTCAGGCGCGTATCTGTGCCGGTGATTGTCACACGCCCACCCGACCCGTTTACATAGCTCAGGGTTCCTTCGGCGGTGGGGGGCACGTTGTTGATGATCACTGCCGCCAGCCCGTCACCCGCGTCATCGTTCGCGGTGATCGGAAGCGCCAAGGACGTGTCTTCCGGCGTGGTCAGAACATCGGCAACCGGGTCCGGAACCGCATCAATGATAAGCGTGGCTGTCGTCGAGGCGGAGTCGCCATCATTGTCGGTCACCGTGTAATTTATAACGTCGACCGGGCCGGTATAATCGGGTGCTGGTGTAAAGATCAGGCTTGAGGCCTCGGCCTCGCTCAGACCACTTGGCGGATTGTTCGGATCGATGGTGATTGTGTTGCCGCTGCCGTCTTGCGTGTAAGTCAGCGTGCCTTGCGTGGTCGGCGGCACCGTATCCAGCGAGAACGTGAACGGCGGCTCGCCGCCATCATCATTCGCGGTGATCGCGACAGGGGTCGGCGTGTCTTCGGTGACAATGATCGTATCGGGCTGGGGTTCGGGCAGACCATCAATATTGATCGTGACAGTTGCCGATCCGGTGTCACCATCGGTGTCGGTGATTGTGTAATCAAAAGGTGTGACAGGTCCAAAATAGCCCGGCGCAGGCCGGAAGAAAAGTGTCGCGGTCGCCCCCGGCGGGATCGCAACGCCAGTCGAAACCGCAATCTCGGCGCCATTGAAGCCGCTGCGAATGAACAGCGTGCCTTGGCTTGCAGGGGGCAGCGTATCAATGGTGAAGCTCGCAAGCCCCGACCCAAGATCATCATTCCCGGTGATGTCCAAAGGCAGATCGGTGTCTTCCTCACCTTCAAAGACATCATCAACCGGCTCTGGCAGCGCATCAACCGTGATGGTCAACTCAGCCGTCGCAACGACGTTGCCACCGGACACAATTCCATAAGGCACAGGCGTCGTGGTTCCACTGAAGCCGGGCGCTGGTGTGAACCGGATTTGCGGCGTACCGCTGACATCAACGACCTCATACGTGCCCTCTCCGGTGATCACCAAGGGGCCGGAAACAGGATCGCCCGCACTGTCGAGCAGGGCAAGCGTGGCGCCCGTGCTGGGATCAGTCGGGTCAACAACGGCGTTGATGTCATCATTCGTCAGCACATCAACCGTGACGGCCACGTTTTCCTCGGTGGCGTCCGTGTCGTCTTCAAGATCGGTCAGACTGCGGAAATCCAGGTCCTGATCAAGCGGGATCGCGTTGCTTCCGTCTGCGTTTAACGCGTTGCTGCCAGTCAGATTAAAGTTGGTGTCCGCTGGATCGAGGTTCTCGTCGTTGACATCAAAGCCGTCATTGACGTTGCCACCCTCAAACACATCAAGCAGACCATCCCCGTCCGTGTCGCCACCTGACGCAACAGTCGGACCACCGTCACCACGTTCACGGATATCATCAAACGTGTCATTGTCGCTGTCGGCATCAAGCGTGTCGACAGTGCCATCGCTGTCGGTGTCCACCTCTGTCAAGCCAACGCCCGTGGCCGCACCGCCTGCAATGACACCGGCATCGAAATTGTCGTCAAGACCGTCGTTATTGGCGTCGACAAAGCTGGCGCCGATACCGGACGGCGCGATGTAGTCTGCGGTCGCCTGCGCCTCAACGGTATCGGTGATGCCGTCGTTGTCCTTGTCGATATCGCGGCTGTCGGCTTTCCCGTCGCCGTCACTGTCGATGCCAACCTCAACTGCGAACTGCCAGCCTTCTGGGCTGTTGCTGCGTCCGGGCGCCTCTTGAAGTTGGAGGGCAAGCTGCGAAATCGGTGTCCCGCTCTTTGAGAAAAAACGGATCGTGCCATCGGCGGACCCGGCTCCGAAGCCGTCAAGGGCCTCATCCGCGACACTGCCGTCCGCGCTAGAGATATCATTATCGCCGAATGACAGCCCTGGCGCGGGCGTGTCGCCGCCCGCCACGGATGACAGCACCTCAAAACCAATATCGGGGTTGTCCGCGAAAGCGATCCGGAACTGGTCAACGCTGTTAACGTGCAGGTAGACCTCTGACACCGGCTCACCGGAAAAATCGAGGGTGAAGGGGATCGTCGGATTACTTGTAATCTGATTGCCACTGAAAAAGACATCCGTGTCAGTCAGCTTGGCTGTGTCGGTTAAGAAGGTGAAATTGTCATTGTCGATACGGTCATCGCGCGCACCTGGCGCGAGCCCACTTGGGGTGACGCCGAACGTCGCTGTGACATCCACGCCAACGTCCGTCGTCCCGCTGACCTGATTGGCAGATGCGCCAGCGGTGAAAGCAACCGCAGACACCCCCTCGTCGACATCAAGGATGCCGTCATTGTCGTCGTCGACATCAATGCTGTCCACGATACCGTCGCCATCGGTATCGATATCAACGACGTTGTCGCGATAGGCGAAATCAATCTGAAGCGGGCTGGCGTTTGATCCATCAGGCAGCACGTCGCCATCGTTGTCGGCAAGGCCGAACGAGGTAAAATCACCATCCGCACCGCCATCGTCACCTATGATATCATCGTCGTTGACGTCCGCACCGGTCACCGCATCGAAAGCATCGTCCAGACCGTCGCCATCGGCATCATTTCCGCTGGCGGATGCATTTGCATGACCCGCTTCGGATAGATCCGAGGCGGTATCGTTGTCGCTATCAAGATCAAGGTAATCAGCGACGCCATCGGCATCGGAATCAACCGCATCCAAGCCGATCCCATCGGCGTTAAAACCAGCCGTGCCCGGCGCAACCTCGTAGTTGTCATCCAAACCGTTGTTGTTGCCGTCAATGATCCCGGCCCCGTTTCCGGAAGGCGCGATGTAACCAGCAGTCGTCTGAGCTTCGACATTGTCGGTGATGCCATCGCCGTCAGAGTCAATATCAAGGCGGTCGATGGACCCGTCACCGTCGGAATCCACATCACCAATCTGGATGTTGAGCATCGAGAACGGGTTGCCTGTCGACGTCATTTCAATCGACGAAACCGCTTCTTGTGTGACGATCGACCAGTTACCGGCGCCGGCAAGTTGGTTTCCCACTGGACGGACAAGAATTGTTCTTGCATCAATCTGCGTCACCGTCAGCTGCCCTGATGGATCATCAATGACAAAGCCACCATCGGCCCTGAAGATCCACGTGTCTCCCGCATCGAATGATCCAGGAAGCGACTGGTTCCCGCTAAGCTGGACGCGGACATCCTGATCAAATGCCAGATCGTAGTCATCGCTGGAAAGCGACAGATCACCACTGGAATTTCCGCGCTCGATGTTGCCGCCATCACGCGACAGCGTGCCGTTCACACGGACCGGAACATTCCCGATTGAAACAAGACTGTTGTTTACATTCACCGCTGAGAAATCAATCGGTGTGAAGTTCGCTTCGTCAACGTCAAGGATGCCATCATTGTCGTCATCAATGTCATCGTTGTCGGCAATGCCATCCCCGTCGAAATCCTCAAAGTTATCGCGGTAATCAAGGTCTTGCGACAGCGGCACCGCGTTTGATCCATCCGGGGCAACGTCATTGTCATTGTCGTCAAGGTTGAAGCGCGTGAAGCCGCCGCCAGCGCCGCCAGTATCTCCGACTATGTTCTCGTCATTGACGTCAAACCCGTCTGCGGTGTCTGACCCTTCGAATTCATCAAGTAAACCGTCCTGATCGGCGTCATTGAAAGGGCCTGCTGGTGTGTTGCTTGGTCCGGTGCCGCCGCGCTCTTGAACATCAAGGGCCCCGTCCCCGTCGCTGTCGTCATCCAGAGTATCAACCAGACTGTCCGAGTCTGTATCAACTTGCGTCAATCCAACACCTGTGGCCGCGCCACCTGCGATGACACCGGCATCAAAGTTATCATCCAACCCGTCGCCGTTCGCGTCAATGATGTTCGCGCCGATGCCTGACGGTGCGATGTAGCCGCTGGTCGTCTGTGCTTCGACAGTGTCTGTGATGCCGTCATTGTCTTTGTCGATGTCCAGATGGTCTGCGATGCTGTCACCATCGCTGTCGATGGCGCTTTGAAATTGCAGAACAATTCCGCCACTGCGCCGGATCGTCGATGTATCTCCGGTTAGGGTGTATGTGCCATCGGCGGGGACATTGACCAAAGCGCCTCCAAGGGCTGAACCAGCCGAGCCGATATCAACAATCTCTGTTCCCTGATCGAAATTGAACGATGCGCCAGAAGACCCACTGTTTGTGAAATACAACAAAGCGTCTTTTGCTTCTGCATCGACGGGCGGTGTCGACCAGTTGTTGCTTGTCACGTCAAATGTCGAGCCGCGCACGACAAGGTTTTGATCGACGTTATCCAGCGTCGCGATGTAGCCGTTCAGTCCCTGATCGCCGTTAACGGTATCGATGCTCAGGGTGCTGCCAGAAATGCTTGCAAGGTCTTCTTCGGTCAGAACATAGGCCGCGATGTAGTTGTTATCTGAGCCAGAGAAGACGCCGTAGTCAATGGCGACCTGGGTCATCTGCACACCGCCAAGCGTCACAACCGCATTTTGGTTGGTGGATGATGCCGCCCCGCCAGCGGGTGAATACTCCGAGCTTAAGACGACAACCACCGCTCTGTTGGATCCCGTTGCCGGTGTGAAGGTTGTTGTCAGATTTGAGATGTCCGACGACGATGAGAACGTCGAGGAATTGGCGACAAAAACAGGCTCACGCTCGTCGACGTCAAGGATGCCGTCATTGTCATCGTCAACGTCATTTCGATCGACAATACCATCGCCATCCGTGTCTGGGTCGTCGAAACTATCGCGGTAATCGAAGTCCTGCACGCCGGGTAACGCGTTATCGCCATCATCATCAGTATCGCCGTCATCATCACCGAGGGCGAAAGCTGTGAAGTTACCGCTTGTTCCGCCGGTGTCGCCGTCAATGTTCTCGTCGTTTGCGTCGAAGCCATCATCGGCATCCGCGCCCTCAAAAATGTCCAGCAGACCGTCACCGTCCGTGTCACCGCCGGAGGCCGATGTTGGTCCGCCGTCATTGCGCTCCACAATGTCGTCGATGCCATCATCATCGCTGTCGTCATCTCGAAAATCTGCGATGCCGTCGCCGTCGGTATCCACAGGGGTCAGCCCACCCGCATAATTGTCATCAATGCCATCATTGTTTGCATCGACCATCGCGGCACTTTGCCCCGAGGGAGCGATGTAGCCTTGGCTTGGTTGCGCTTCGACGTTGTCGGTTATGCCGTCATTATCGCTGTCCAGATCGTTTTTGTCCGCAAGACCGTCACCATCCGTATCGGTCAGGACGTTAAAGCCAAGCAGCGTCAGCCCCAGCGTTGCGGTAGAGCTTGAACCTGTTGCCTTTCCTGATCGAATGACAAGCTGATCAATTGGACCGTCAATCTGGATCTGTCCTCGGTTGTCATCCACATCTGTTCCACCCGACGTCGCATTTCCGCGCAACGTGTCATCGCCGACAATTGCGACACCCGCATCAATGGCTGTCAGGTTTGCTGCTGAAATGGGAACCTCGACACCTTGATAAAATGCCGTGAACTGCACGGAGTCGCCAAAATTCAGGCCGCCAACGGTAAGCGAGAAGTCTTCAACAGGATCATTGAAATCATAGGTGTAAACCGCGGCATCTGTCGGGAAGTTTCCGGTATCCCGCGGCTGAACGTAGATGTAGTCGCCGACACCTACGTCGTTTCTAAGCTGAACGCCGTCCTGCCATTGCGGATTTCCTCCGCCGGTCCCGTTATCAACCTCGCCGGTGAAATCGACCGCGCCATCATAAAGGCCTGTCAGCGTCGCTGTACCGCGCGACCCGCCTGTGACCAGATTTGTGTTCGTTGGAAGACCCGTCGAATTTAGCGTCAGATCACTTGAACTGACCGTTTCATCCTCATCAAGAATACCGTCGTTATCATCATCAAGGTCCGCATCGTCCGGCGTGCCGTCTCCATCGGCATCCTCAATGTTGGTGGTGTAGTCCAGACCAGTCATTATGACGCCAAAGGCTCCTGTCGCAAACTGGCCCTGCCGCGCTGTCAAGCGCTCGAACTCAATTGTATTGATCGCGGTTGAGGCACTGCTGATTGTCAAGATACCAGAGGCGCTGCCATTCACATTCGCGGACCCGGGCAAACCATTGATACTGATCGCGCCATTGGCACCGGTCGCAGTGACAGCGTCGGCATCATACCCTTGCCCGACGAAAAACAAGCCGCCGCCACCAGCCGCAGATGTGTCATCAAGCATAAAGACAGCGTCGGGGATAATGTTGCCATTCGCGTCCCGCGCTGTGAAGTTCAGCAGCTGGTCTTCACCGTCGATATTGTTGTTGATGAAGCCAAAAGTCAGAGCGATTTCATTCAGTGGCTGTGCGGCCTGGATCGTGTAGTCTTCGGACGCACCGGGATTGGCATCCGCAGCCGCACCAAAATCGCGACCAAGACCGGCGCCGCCAGCTTCGCCCGTGATTGTGCCACCATCACTTCGCGAAACCGTAAAGCTGTTGCCATCCGCGCCACCAACATTGAACGAACTGCCGCCCCCCGCAGCCGCTTGCAGGTCAGCGCCGGAGATCGTCGTGTCGGGAAGAATTCCCGACCAGTTTGATGCGACAATCGAGGTTTCCTGAATATCACCGGATGTGACTTCCAGATCCCAATCACCACCACGCGCTGAGGCGCCGGTCAGATCATCTGATGCCGCAACATCTGCTCCGGTGGCGCGTGCCAATGCATCCACAACGGCAATATCTGCACCGAAGTCGCAGCCGTACACAAAGATGTCCGCGCCTTCTGTCAAAGACGTACCAATCTTGGCAAGGTCTCCTGCGTGCTGGCCTGCGATACTCTCAATCGTCAAAGCACCATTGCCAAGCTCAAGACGCCCCTCATCACCATGCGAAATGATGTGGATGGCATCTATGTTCTGCATCCCCACCAGGGCGTCGGCCATTTGCGCCACGCCATCTTGTGTCGGATCCAGAAAGATAAGCTCTGCCTCGGTCGGAACCGAAGACAGCAGTCCGGCAATGTCATCGACACCAGCATCAACGAAAACCACATGTTTGGAAGGATCGGGCGCACCCTCAAGCGCGGAGGCAAGCGCGTCGGTTTCAGCATCAGAAACCGCTTCTTCGGCCTTGTCGAACGCGACCTGCTCAGCAGTTTCATCCATAACCTCCGCCGCCATCGCCGCATCAAATGCAATTCGGGGCTCGAGGGCGATATAGGTCGTGTCAGGCTTCTCTTCGTTTATCTTCTTATCGTCGAAGTCCTTCATCCGCTGCTCTCCTGGCTGGAACCATTTAATACAAGCTCATTAAGACGACGCGCCGGTGAACGTTCTTCTACTCTTGGTGGTGCTGCGCGATGTAGCAGATGGGTCGCGCAATAAGAAAATCTCCGGGGCAGTTATTGCTCAAAATCAGATGCTTATAACCGTACGCAACTTCTGGGTTTTGGCGCAATTTCTTTAACGAAATTGCAGGTCGAAGCGCCGATCAGGCCCATAAACGGCAATTTTCTGCCGATAATACCGCTCTTTCTTGCACGTTCTGAAGCAGTCATTCGTACAAGTGCCCTTTTGGTGGAGTTCACCTTGCAACATCAATGCCTACAACCTTAGGCAGCACGCCGTGAGATTTGTGAAGAGGCCAATGGGCGTACCTGCCTGAGCCAGCGGGGACGAAATCGCGGTCTGCATGTAGTTTGCAAATTTAGTAGAACAGCAATGCCCCGGTCTATCCACGTTGACGCCTGCGACAGGCGCATGTGCATCGAACTTCACGTTCTTGAACACCTGTTGGCCATTCGGTATCGGCAAATTTCATGCTAACCGCGTCCACGAATACATCTATTCCAGCGACGCCTGCGCAGTTGCGGTCATAAGCCCCAAGTTATGACCTTTCCGTAAGATTCGGCGATTATCGCGCGTTGCTGTGCATGCTGGCTACGGGCGAAGTCTCTACCGCGCTGGCCTTTCTACGCGATGATCCTCCCGCCAAGTCAAAGGTAGGTGTGCTCCGGAACTCGCCTTGGGTCGTTCTGAGGGACAGCAGGCAGCCAAGGATAGACGGACTCGATGATTTTTGCGCGCGGTCCCACGCGCTGGTGACGCCGCCGTGTAACTTCTCGTGATACGGGGACGTGCACCTCAACTCGCCACGTTAACGTAACAGTCCCCACTATACGCCTATGCTGAAAGGCGACCATGCAGACCAAAACCTGAATAGAGCTGACCTAAATTAGAAGACTTTGAGGAGTGCAGGTCACCCGCCGTCTAGTTTCTTGGAAGCTCTTCGGATCGCGGAAGATCTAGATCGCGCCTACAACCTCCCGAACTCTAGTCTTATCTGCCATACTGTTGTTATTTGGTTGCAGCGTTATTGCGGGCTTTTCAGAACTGTAGCGGTGTCGTGTCTTTTCGCGTAACAGTGTCCTCAGTTGTACGGGTAAAAGTCCGACAATAAGAGGCCGAGGGATGGTTCAAAGTTTGTTTTTTGCAGTGCTTCGGCGCTGCGTATGTGCTGCTTATTTCGCTGTTTTCCTTACAACAGCGCTGAGTATGGTTCCGACTGTCGTGACGGCGACGCCGTTCACGCGCACTGTACCCGGCACGAACATCACGCTGCCCAATGGTTATCCAGAGGCAGGGGGTGTTGCGTTCGTGCTAGTGGGTGCGAATGGGAATATATATTACCAGTTCTCGAACCCGACCGGCGCTTTTCGCGGCTTCAACTTCAACGGCCAGCCGACACGTTTTCGCGGCAATCCCTTTACCATCAATGACCCGCTTCAGCTGAATTGTGGTTTCAGCGACTGTTCGACGTATTTCGGCGGGGCTATCGCTAACCTTTATATCCGTTTTACCGCTTTGGATGGCGACACTCAGCCCGGTGGTTTTGACGAGAACGACATCTCGCTGATCATCAACGGGTTCAATGTTGGCAGTTGGTCGGGGCTTGTGACCGAAAATACCAACACTGCGGGCACGCAAAGCCTGGGCTTCGGGACGGGTTTTGGCAACAACACGTTTGATACGGGCTGGTTCAGTTCGACGAATGCAGCCCTGCTGAATAATATCCTGACGACCGGGCAAACGACGACGCAGGTTCTGGACGATGACCCGAATGACAACCGTTGGGATTTTCGGCGTGGCGGGACGATTTCGAATGCGGACAATGTTACCGTTGCGCCCGGCCTGACCATTGAGAAGGTCGCTCGGAGTGCGGGTGGAAGTAATGCGCCGGTCAAGACGACCTATGACGCGGGCGAGCAGATTTTCTATACGTTCGAGCTGACGAATATCGGGTCGGTCCGGATTGATAATCTGGCGATTGATGATCCGCAGCTGAGTTCGACAAGTTGTCCGGTGACATCGCTTAATGATGTCAATCCCGGTGAGACGCCGAACTCTACCATTTGTACGGGTGTCTATGCGGTCACGCAGGCCGATATCGATGCGGGCACGATTACGAATACGGCGACGGCAACCGGCACACCGACCTTTGGTGTTCTGGGTGCGGTCAGTGACAGCGTCACGCTGACCGGGCCGGCACCGAACCCGGTTTTGACGCTGACCAAAGACACCACGCTGGCCACCTTTGGCGCGGCAGGCACGTCTGTGCCCTACACGTTCGAAGTGACCAACACCGGCAATGTCACCGTCACCAATTTAACGGTCACCGACCCGAAAGTGTCCACGATCTCGTGCCCGGTGACAGAGCTTGCACCGACCGAGGGGACGACGTGCACAGGCTCTTACACGGTGACGCAAGCGGATGTGGATGCGTTTGCCGTCAACGGAACCCCGCTGAGCAATACAGCGACCGCAACCGGGGACGCAGCGCGGGGGACCGATCCTTCGGTTTCGGACACGCGCAATCTGAACGGGCAGGTGGCAGCACCTGCGCTGGTGGTGACCAAGACGACGACAAGCGCTGATTTCAGTAGCGTGGGCGAGGTGATCCCGTTCCAGATCCAGGTCTCGAACACGGGCAATGTCACATGGCCGGGACCGCCGACGATCACTGATGTTCTGACGGGCGGGGCGACCTGTCCTGCCGGTGCGGTTGCGCCGGGCAGCACTGTGACGTGTACGGCAAGCTACCCAATCACACAGCTTGATCTGGATCGTGGGGATCTGACGAACGAGGCGTCGGCGTCGATCACGGTTGGGGGTCTGACGGCGACGGGGACGGATGATGTCACGATCAACGCTGATGTCGCGCTGGCTTTGACGTTGCAAAAACGGCTTGCGGCCGCTTCGCCGTCCAGCTTTTCGGCCCAGAATGTGGCGCTGAGCTATGAATACGTCGTCCGCAATACCGGCAACCAGACGCTGGATCCGGTGCAGGTCGAGGATGACAAGGTTGCGGTCACCTGTCCGGTGACGTCGCTTGCGCCGAACACGCAGACGGTCTGTACGTCTGCGGCGTATCAGACGACGCTTGTCGATCTGAATGCGGGCGGTGTGACCAATATTGCCGTTGCGGTTGGTAATGCGGGCGCTGCGGATGAGGTCCGGTCGGCACAGCAAAGCCTGACTGTTCCAGCCGTCCAAAGCCCCGGTCTGAGCCTTGTGAAAAGCGGCCCGAGCCTGACCGCTGCGCAGTTTGTTCTCAATGCGCCGGTGCAGTTTGATTTTGCCGTGACGGTGTCCGGCAACACCACAATTACGCAGCAGATCGTCGTGCAGGACGACAAGCTGACCGCGAATGTGAATTGCGGCACACCGCCTTATGATCCCGGGACGGTCGTCACCTGTTCGGGCATCTACAATTTGCAACAGGCGGATGTGGATGCAGGCACGTTGGTGAACACGGCGACGGCGACCGATGGGACGGTGACATCACCGCCCTCAAGCGTGACGATTTCGCCAAATTTCTCGCCTGCGATTTCGCTTGTTAAGACCGCGCAGGTCGCTTCTGTGAATGCGACCGGGCCGGTCACGTATGACTTTGCGGTGACCAATGACAGCAACTTTGCGATCAATGTCGCCGATATCACGATCACGGATGCAAAGATCCCGTCGATCACGTGTCCGGCGAGCCCCGCCAGTCTGACCCAAGGGCAAAGCACGACCTGTACCGGCGTCTACAATGTGATCCAGAGCGATCTCGACAATGGTGAGATCATCAACAACGCTACCGCGTCGTTCCCGTTCACCAATGGCGGCACGACCGTGACGATCCAGTCGGCCAATGCGCAATCCACGCTGCCTGTGGTCGAGACGGTCGATCTGTTCTTTGAAAAGCAGGGTCCTGCGCAGTTCACAACCGTAGGCAACCCGATCACCTACACGTTCTTTGCGCGCAATGATGGCAACACCACGCTGACATCGGTGGTGGTGAGCGATCCGCTGATCCCGTCGCTCAGCTGTACGCTTGGGCCGATTGCGCCGGGCGCGTCGACGTCGTGCACCGGGCAATACAGCCCGACGCAAGCGGATGTGGATGCCGAGCAGATCCTGAACACCGCCAGTGCCATCGCCGCGACGCAAGGCGGCGGGAGCCAGACGCGGACTTCCTCTGCGACAACGCCGATCAATGTGGCCAACGCCACCAAGCAGTTGAGCGTGGCCAAGACGCCAAACCGACTGAGCTTTACGGCGGTGGGCGACACGATCACCTATTTCTTCGAGGTGACGAATACCGGCACGCAGACGCTGGCGAATATCGTCGTCAATGACCCGATCCTTGGGACCACCTGCACGATTGCGTCGCTGGTGCCAGGGGCCACCGATGGCTCGTGTTCGGCGATGAAGATGATCACGCAAGCCGATCTTGATGCGGGCAGTGGGGCGGCAAGCAGCTTTACCAACACCGTCTCTGTAACCGCCGATGGCAGCGTTGGTCCGGTCACCGACAGCGCGACGGTCAATGGCCCCAACCGCACCGCGTCGCTTGATTTGTCCAAGACGGTGCCCGGCGATTTCTCGGGCCCGAACGAGACGGTCACCTTTACCCTCACGGTCGAGAATACCGGCACAACGACGCTCGATAATGTCGTGATCACCGACACCTTCTTTACACCGACGCTGACCTGCCCGACAGCCACGCTTTCGCCGGGGCAGACATTTTCATGTTCGGGCAGTTATGTGACCACGCAACCCGATGTGAACGCGGGCTTTATCGAAAACAGCGCCTCGGTCACGGCGGACACGCAGGGCGGTCTGGGTGGTACGGTGAACGACAGCGCGGTGCTGCGCGTGGACGGGCCTGCGGCCAATCCGGTGATCGAGCTGGAAAAGACAGCATCGGCGGCAAGCTATGGTTTGGGCGACACGCTGACCTACAGCTTTGAGGTGTTCAATCGTGGCAACGTGACTTTGGCGCCCGTGGTGGTCAGCGATCCGGGCCTTGGTTTGACCTGCACAATTCCGCAGATCCTGCCCGGAGCGTCGGATGCCAGCACCTGTTCCGCGCCGCGCAGTTTTGCCCAAAGCGATGTGAATGCAGGTTTTTACGAGAACACCGCGACGGCCACAGGCACGATCCCCGGGGGCGGCACGGTTGATGACAGCGACACGCTGACGGTCTTTGGTCCGGCGCAAACGGTTGAGCTGAGTGTTGTGAAAACCGTGCAAAGCGGCAGCCCATTTGCAGCGGTGGGCGACACGGTCAGCTACAATTACGCCGTTCGCAACGATGGCAACATCACGATCACCAACGCGATCAGCGTGAGCGATGACAAGACCTCGGTCACGTGTCCCGCGCTACCTTCGGGTGGGCTTTTACCGAATGCGGTTCTGAATTGCACGGCCAGCTATGCGGTTGTTCAGGCGGATCTGGATGCGGGCAGTGTGACGAATGCCGCCAGTGCGTCGGTCTCGCAGCCGGTGGTGCCGCGCAATCCGGGTGATCCGAGTGTGATTGACGAGACCTCGCCGACGGTGACCGCCACCGCGACGGCCACGCAAAACGGCGCGCTGACGCTGGACAAGCGCGTGGCCTCAACTTCGGTCGCGACCTATAGCGCGGTCAATGATACGGTGACGTTTGAATACATCGTGACCAACAGCGGCAACGTCACAATCGACGGCCCCATTGAGGTGACCGATGACAAGATCCCCGGCACCTTGCAGTGTCAGGCGGGCAATCTTGCGCCGGGTGCATCGGTCACTTGTTCGCAGGATTGGACCGCAGATCAGACCGCCTTGAACGATGGCAGCGTCACCAATATCGGCACCGCGCAGGGGACGTTCAATTCGGCTGTGGTGACGGCCACGGATAGTGAGACGGTCACGGCCATCCAAAACGCTGAACTGGACTTGCTGAAAGAGACAATCACACCGTTCCCCGCAGGTCTCAGCGCCGGTCTGGTTCTGAATTACCGCTATACGGTCAGCAATCCGGGCAATGTCACAATCGGCCAGCCGATCACGATCACGGACAATCTGGCGAACACCGCAAGCTGTACGCGCACTACAGATCTGCTGCCGGGAGACAGCTATACCTGCGATATTTCCTACACGATCACGGCCAATGATGTGACGCTTGGCTCGGTCACGAACACGGCCTTTGCAGAGGGTGATTTCGACGGTACGACCGTGATGTCGCCTACACGCGCGCAGATCTTCCCGGTGACCGCGCAGCCTGCGCTGACGCTTGTGAAAACGGCCGACAAGACGGCGCTGACCACGGCTGATCTGGGCACTAACATCACCTATACGTTCCAGATCACGAACAGCGGCAATGTCGATTTCGCGAACGATATCGACGTGACGGATGATCAGCTTGGCACGTTCCTGTGCATCGATCTGGATCAGTCCACGACTGAGCTGTTTCAGATCGGGCAGAGCCGCAGCTGCCCGCAGACGGCGGTTGTGACGCAAGCCATGCTGGATGATGGCGAGATCACCAATATCGCGGTCGCACAGGTGGATTTCAGCGGCACGATGGTCGAAAGCCCCTCGGACACGGTCACGATCCCGGCGACGATTGCTCCTGAGCTGCCGATCCAGAAGGTCGCGCCGCTACCGTCGCCGGTCCCGGCTGCTGATCTGGGCACTGACATCAGCTATGCGCTGTCGGTTGAAAACACCGGCGAGCAGACGATTGAAACCGTGGTCATCACCGACCCGCTTTTCCCCGGCCTGTCGTGCACCGTGGCCAGCCTTGCGCCAACGGCGACGCTGACCTGTCCGCCCCAGATCTACACGATCACGCAAGCGGATCTGGATGATCCGGCTCGCCTGTTCAGCAACACCGCATCGGCACGCGGCAATGCGCCGGACGGATCGAACGTGGCCAGCAGCATCACGGTGGACACACCGCTGGTGGGGGCAGGTCCGGCGTTGGCTGTGTCCAAAGCTCTGCTGAATCCGCCACCGCCCACGGAACCCGATTACACCGTCGCGGGCGAGGTTCTGACCTTTGCCGTGACGGTCACAAACTCGGGCAATGTGACGCTGTCGTCGGTCAATGTGACGGATGATCTGGACCCCACAACGGGGACTTGTACGGTCGGGCCGCTGGCGCCCGGCGCGTCTGACAGTTCGTGTCAGTTCACCTACACGGTCACGCAGGATGACGTGGACAACGGCAGTTTCGTGAATACCGCAACGGGTGTCGCGCAGCCTGTGACGCAAGCCGGGCCGATCCCGGGTGTAAATGGCCCGCTGACCCTGAACGGTCCTGTGGCAGAGCCAAGCTACGGACTGCTCAAGGCGTCCAACGTCACCAGCTTTGATGCGCCGGGCGTGACCATCACTTACAGCTATACGGTGTCCAACAACGGCAACGTCACGCTGACGACACAGCCCACATTGACAGATGACAAGCTGGGAACGATCACCTGCCCGCTGCCAACAGGCGGTCTGGTGCCGGGCGCGTTCGTGATTTGCCAAGAGACCTACGTCACACAGCAATCTGATGTGGATGCGGGCGGGATCACCAATGTGGGCACGGTCAGCTCTCCGGAAACGCCGCTGGATGCGACGTCGACGGTCACGGTGCCGTCCAGCCAGACCGGTGGGCTGGATCTTGTGAAAACGGCCGATACGGCGGGCCCTGTGGGGCCGAACGATACGATCAACTACACATTTGCTGTTGAGAATACGGGCAACATCACCCTGAGCAGTGTTCAGGTTGTGGATGCGCAGAACTACCTGAATGCCGGAGGCTTTCCGCTGACGCTGTCGTCAGGAGTTCTGGTGGATAACGCGCCATTGGGTGACAGCCCACAAGGCGGCGCTGCGGCTGGTAACTGGGGGACGCTCGCCCCCGGCGACGTTGTGCGCTTTACCGGAAGCTATACGGTCAGCCAGAACGATTTCGACACGCTGGATAATTTCGACAACCGCGCGGAAGCGACGGCAAGCAATGTCGGATCGACGGTCAATTTCTCGGACACAGAGATTGTCACAATGGCCCCGGCAACGCTGACGCCTGCGTTGGATGTCACGAAGCTTGTGACCAACAGCACGGGTCAAACCGCAGGCAGCACGATCACGTTCGAAATCTCGGTCGATAATACGGGCAACGCGTCCGTCGCTTCGGTGTCGGTCGCTGATACGTTGACGCGTAATGACGGCACCCCGCTGACGCTGACCTCGGGTCCGACACTGAACCGGGGTGATGGTGGTGTGTCGGGCCGGCTTGAGGTGGATGAAACCTGGGTCTATGTCGCGACCTATCAGCTGACCCAGGACGACATTGATGCAGGCGGCGTGCGCAACAGCGCGACCGTTTCGGGTACCGATCTGAAGGGTGGCGCGGTCAGCGATGTGTCGGACGATGATCCCGCGCCGGGCGGCAGCGATCCGACCGCCTTTGCGATCACCGGCGCGCCAGGCCTTGAAGCGACGAAGACGGCCTCGGTTCCCAGTGTTGGCGTGGGCGATACCGCGACCTTTACGATTACGGTGGAAAACATCGGCAACGTCACGCTGACCTCGGTCGGTGTCGCGGACACGCTGACGCGTCTTGACGGCACGCCTTTGTCGTTGAGTGCAGGGCCGGGCTTTGTGTCGGCTAGCGCGGGGTCGGGGCAGGGGAGCCTGGTCCCCGGAGAAATCGCGACCTACACCGCGCAATATGTGCTGACGCAGGATGATATCGACGCAGGCGGGGTTGAAAACTCGGCCACCGCCTCGGGTACGCCGCCTGTCGGGGCGCCGATCAGTGATGTGTCGGATGACGGCGATGATGGCGACGGTAATGACCGCGATGACCCGACGCAGGTTCTGATCAACGCGGCACCTGCGTTGGAGTTGGTCAAGCGGCTTCAGGCAGGCTCCGGTCCTAGTTTTGATACGGTCGGCGACACGCTGATCTATGAGTTCGAAGTCACGAACACCGGCAACGTAACGATTACCGACCCAGTGACGATTGCCGATCCGCTGATCACGAATGCGGGCGGCACGATCAGTTGCGCTGCGCCGCCGATTGCGCCGGGCGCGTCGGTTGTCTGTACCGGCAGCTATAGCGTTACGCAGGCTGATCTGAACAACGGCTCGGTCGATAACTCGGCCACGGCGTCGGCCCCGGGCACCCAAAGCCCGCTCGCGACGTTAAGCACGCCTGCGGTGCAAAGCCCTGCGCTGAGCATGGTCAAGACGGCAGACCCCATCACCTCAACACAGTTCCTGACTGGCGCGGTCGCGACCTACACCTATACCGTGACCAACACCGGCAACACCACGGTGACCACGCCGATCACGATCACCGATGACAAAATCCCTGCCGGTGATATCAGCTGCCCACCGTTCCCAAGCGCGGGTGTCGCGCCAACGGAGACTTATTCGTGCACGGGCACTTACACGGTTACGATGGCGGATGTGTTTAACGGATCGGTGACCAACCTTGCCACCGCGACCAGCGGCACGACAAGCAGCCCACAAACCTCGGAGACGGTGCCGGATAGCGGCGCGCCTGCTTTGACGGTGACGAAGACAGCTGCGCCGCAGCAGTATGCGGCCACGACAGATGTGATCACTTACACATTCCGTGTCACCAACAGCGGCACGCGGGCGTTTGCCTCGACGATCACGGTGGATGACGACCGGATCGGCGCGCTGGTCTGTTTCACGCCGTCTGGTGCGGATCCCGAACTGGCCCCTGGTGAGTTCGTGGATTGCTTTGATACCGACAGTCCGACGCAGGCTGATTTGGATGCAGGTACGCTGACGAACACCGCAACTGCGACGGGTACGGTTGATGGCGGCACGGTGCCCGTCACGTCCGCGCCGGTGAGCGAGACGATTACGGCGACGATCACCCGCGATCTGGGGTTGACCAAGACAGTGTCGACCCTGCCGATCACGGCGGTGAACCAGGTTCTGACCTATGAGCTGACGGCGACGAATAATAGCAACGTCACGCTGTCCAATGTCGTGGTGACGGACCCGCTGTTGCCCGCGCTAAGCTGTAGCATTGCGTCATTGGCGCCCGGTGCGCAGTTGGTTTGTACCGAACCATACACTGTCACGCAGGCCGATATCGACGATCCGGACGGGCTTTTGACGAACGTCGCAAGTGTGACGTCGACCGACCCTGGCGGCGGGCCTGTTGGCAACACCGTCACGGTGAACACACCTTTGCCGACACAAAACGCGGGCGTTCAGATCACCAAGGTCGCGACACCTGATCCGCTGGGGCCTGCGGGCAGCACGGTCACCTACCGGTTTTCTGTGCAGAACCTTGGCAACGTCACGCTGAGTGATGCGACTGTTACGGACGTTCTGGATGCGGGCTATAGCTGTGTGATTCCGTCCTTGCCGCCTGCGACGACTGACACGGGCTGTACGCTTGATATTACCGTTACGCAGGACATGGTCGACGCGGGCAGCCTTGAGAATACGGCGAGCGTTTCCGCGACCACTCCGGCTGGCGGGACAGTCACGGATGATGTGACGGTGACGACGACCGGGCCTGCGCAAGCCCCCTCGCTTGAAGCGACCAAGACCGCTGTGGTGCCTGCGCCCGTTCCGGGCCAGAAGGTCGTCTACACGCTGACCGTGCGCAACACCGGCAACGTGACGCTGACCGATATCGACATCACCGATACGATGACCCGCAAGGACGGGCAGGCGCTGGCGCTGGATGCGCCGTTTGCCTTCCAGATGGGTGACACGGACGGGGACGGCGCGCTTGATGTGGGTGAGACATGGGCCTACACGGCTGAAAAGACTATTCTGCAATCGGACATCAACTTTACCGGGTTCTCGAACTCGGTCCGGGTCGATGCGGTTGATCCCAATTCCGGCGCGGTCTTTGATGTCTCGGACGATGGCGATGATGGCGATGGCAACACCGTTGATGACGCGACCGAAGTCGATTTCCAGCCGCTTCCATCGCTTGAGGTCACCAAGGCTCTGATCGCGCAGGCAGGCAGCATGCCCGGCGATCTGGTCACCTTTGAGATTACCGCCGTCAACACCGGCAATGTCGATCTTGAGAACGTCTTGATCACCGACACGCTGACGCGGTTGGACGGCACGGTGCTGACGCCGACCAGTGGTCCGACGCGCACAAGCACGGTGCCGCAAGACAATGGCGACAGCACGTTCGAGGTGACAGAGGTGTTGCGCTGGCAGGTCACCTATCAGCTGGTGCAAGAGGATATCGACGCAGGCGGAATCGAGAATACGGCGACCGTCAGTGCAACCTCAATCTCGGACGGGACGCCTGTCTCGGATGTGTCCGACGATGGCGATGACAGCGATGGCAACACGACGAATGACCGGACGCAGGTGCTGATCAGCCCGGCGCCTGTTCTTGACGTGATCAAGACTGTGACCAGTGCCGGAACGCAGGCGGGTGAACAGGTCGTCTTTACGATCACGGCGGACAACACCGGCAATGTCACCCTGAGCGACCTGAGCCTCGCGGACGATCTAAGCCGCCTTGGTGGCGGCACTTTGATACCGGATGCGATCACGTTCCAAGGCCCCGGCGCGATAAGCGATCCGCTTGTTCCGGGTGGATCGGTCAGCTGGCGCGTCACGTACACCTTGCTTCAGGCGGATATTGACGCAGGCGGCATCCAGAACTCGGCCACGGTGACGGCGAACACGCCGCTGGCGGGATCGGTCTCGGACCGCTCTGACGATGATGGCACGGGCGCGGACGATCCGACCGTGGCGGCCATCGCGGCGAACCCGTCGTTTGATGTGGCAAAGTCTGCTGGATCGGTGCGCGTGATCCTGACGACGATCTATGAGGTGACGTTCACGATTGATGTCACCAACACCGGCAACGTCACGCAGTCCGACATCCGGGTCGAGGATGATCTGACGGCCTTTATCGGTTCCGGTGTCCTGAGAAATGCCGATTACCCGCCGTCGATCTCGCAAAGCGGGTTTGCGGGCACGCCGGGCACAAATGGCGGCTATGACGGGCTGGTCGATACGCAGCTTCTGACAGGCAATCCCGAACTGGCGCCAGGTGATACCGGGCAGGTCATCTTGACCGTGACCTATCAGGATTTCGGCAATCAGGCGTCGGGCAATAACACGGCGCGTGCGACCTCGACCCAGTTGCCGACCCCTGCGACGGGCGGATCGACCACGGCGGTCACGGATGATGACGGCGACGGCGTTCCCGACTTCCTTGAGGGCTGCGGCCCCGGTGATGACCGCGACGGCGACGGGGTTTGCGACCGCGAGGATTACGACCCAACCGGCTATTTCTACTGCGAGGACACAGGCGCGATCCTGAGCGGTGGCTCGATCTCTGTCACGGGTCCGTCGGGGACGCAAAGCGGTGTTGGCACAAGCAACAACATCACCATTGTGCAGGACGGCTCACGTGGGTTCTACCAGTTCTTCGCAACCGCGCCGGGCACGTACCGACTGAACATCAACTATCCCAGCAACGGGGAGCCTTCGACGACGCGGACCTCGCGCGGCTCGCTTGATCTGACGACGCTTCTGCCAAGCAATCCGGCGGTGATCGGATCGACGGAGTTCGGCAATTCCGGACAGCTTACGAATTTCACCGCAGGGGCGAATCCGTTCTTTACGACCTTCGTTATTGATGTCGGCGATCCTTATGTCTTCGGCAACAACATCCCGCTGCGCAACTGCGCGCCCGGGGACACGATCTTCGCGACAAAGACCGCAGACCGTGACAGCGCCGTCTTTGGCGAGACGATCAACTTCACGCTTGGGTTCACCAATAGCGGGCCGACCAACATCGCGGCTCTTGAGGTGATCGACCGGTTGCCATCGGGCCTGATCTACACGCCCGGAAGCGGCGTTGTGGACGGCAAGGCGGTCGAGCCTGACATGGACGGGTTGCGGCTGAGCTGGGACAATGTCGCGCTGCCGCCGGGCAAGACGGTGCAGGTCTCTTTCGCGGCGCGTGTCATCGCGAACGGCACCTACGGAGAGCTGGTCAACCGGACATGGATCCAGGATCGCAACGGGCGCATCCTGTCGAATATCGCGACGGCCAAAGTGCGGATCGAACCAGAGCATGTCTTTGATTGCTCGGACATTATCGGCAAGGTGTTCGATGATCAGAACCGCAACGGATATCAGGATCAGGGGGAGCCGGGGCTGCCCGGCGTGCGCGTCGTCACCATTCGCGGCGAGCGGATCACGACCGATGAATACGGACGCTATCATATCCCCTGCGCCGAGCTTCCGCCGAATATCGGAACGAACTTCACGCTCAAGCTGGACCCGCGCACGCTGCCCACCGGCTACCGTGTGACGACCGAGAACCCGCGTGTGATGCGTGTGACCGCCGGTAAGATCGCAAAACTGAACTTTGGTGCGGCCCTGTCGAAAGTGGTCGACATTGATCTGACGGCAACCGCGTTCGAAAGCGGCACGCCACCGAACGCCGCCCTTGGCACCGCGCTTGACGGTCTGATCGATCAGATCGCCACGGTGCCTTACGTCGTGCGCCTGTCTTACCTGCATGACGGCAGTGCGCCCGATCTGGCCCGTGCGCGGGTCAAGCTTGTCGAAAAGATGATCCGCGAGAGGTGGCGCGGCAAGGGCCGCTACAAGCTGATCATCGAACGAACAGTGAAGCAGGTGGAGTAAGCGGTTATGAGTGTTAAACTGACAATCCAATCCCTGCCGCTTGTGATCGCGCAGTCCTTTGTCCCGCTGGTCGTCAGCGCGCAGGACGCAGCGCCCAATGCAGATATCGTTGTAACCATGCCTGCCGGTGAAAACACCGAAACGGATACCGGCCCTAGTGGGGTCGGGGCCGAAGGGTTCCTGATCTCGATCGACGGGGACCCAGTGATCGGGGATCGCCGTGTCGAGGATATCGCCCGCAAAGCCGATATCGCGTTGTCGGATGCCGATGTGCAGGTGAAATTTGACGGGCTTGGGGCGGTGCCGCGGCTTGATCTTGAGCTGGATGACGCGCGCGCGTTCGAGGCCGGGGACCGTGTCGTCTTTCAAAGCCGGTTAAACTATCCGGCTTATGTGCGCCGTGGCGAAGTCCGCATTCTTGATCTGTCGGCGCGGGGTGGGACGCGGACTGTTCAGGTCGTGCCGATCTCTCCGAACGGTGAGGCCGCGATCAACTTGCCAGAGGGCAAAGACCTGGTCGCCGTGCACCGCGTCTATGACGCGCGTGGCCGCTTTGATGAGACCGAGATGATCCCGCTGACCGTTCGGGATGACCGCGATTTTGACGGTGATGCCGAGCAAGGCACCGATCAGACGGCGCGCCGCCGCATTCCGGTGACCGGGGGTGCTGTGACTGTGTTTGGCAGCGGTGTCCGGCAAGGTGCGACGGTTCAGACTCTGGGCGAGACGATCACCCCTGATCCCGATGGCAGCTTCGTGCTGCAGCGCATTCTGCCGCCCGGTGATCAGAACGTCGCCGTGTCGATCACAGGCGCAGGCGAGAGCACGAATATCGAACGCGCCATCACCATTCCGCGCAACGACTGGTTCTATGTCGGCGTCGCAGATCTGACCTTTGGGCGCCGCTTTGACGGTGGAAAAGATGCGCTGGGGGGCGATTTCGAGGAAACATATTCCAAGGGTCGGTTGGGCTTTTATGCCAATGGCAAGCTGCAAAGCGGCTGGGAAATCACGGCCTCTGCGGACACGCGCGAAGGCGATCTGGACGACCTTTTAAGCGATCTGGACGAGAAAGATCCGCGCAGCCTGTTGCTGCGGTTTGATCCTGATGAATCTTATCCGGTTTTCGGCGATGACAGCCGCATCGAAGAGGACGCTCCGACCAGCGGCAAGTTCTATTTGAAGGCCGAAAAGGACGGCAATTTCGCGCTGTGGGGCAACTACAAAGCCAAGCTGGACGGTGGCACCTATCTGCGCAACGAGCGGACGCTTTACGGCGCGCAGGGGTTCTATGCGACGCCTCAGACGATGCCGAACGGAGAGGCGCGGGCCGAGGTGACAGCCTATGCCGCGCAGCCTGACAACCTACCCGGACGCGAGATTTTTCTGGGCACGGGTGGGTCGCTTTATTTCCTGCGGCGGCAGGATATCTCGATCGGGTCCGAAACCGTCACGGTCGAGCTGCGTGACCGCGATACCGGTCGGGTTGTCGGGCGTGAGCCGCTGACCTATGGCCGTGATTACGACATCAACTACACGCAAGGTATCGTGTCGCTTTCAAGCCCGCTTAGCGGTAGCACCGGCGGCGGTCTGATCTCGTCCAACCCCAGTGGCGATGTCGATGTGCGACTTGTGGTGCAGTATGAGTTCACCCCGACGATCACGGATGTTGACGGCTACACCTACGGCGCCCGCGCGCAGGTTTGGGCGACCGAAAAGCTTCGGTTCGGCGTCACGGGCATGGTCGAGAATACCGACCTGGCCGATCAGACTGCGACGGGCATCGATGTGCTTTATCAGTTCTCTGAAAGCACATTTGTCGAGCTTGATTATGCACGCACCGAAGGGCCGGGCTTTGGCTTTGCGTTCTCGAATAATGGCGGCGTGATTTCAAACAGCACCACGGCTGTGGGTGGCGACGGCGAGGCGTTCCGCCTGAACGCCGAGGCTGATCTGCGCGATCTGGGCGCGGCTGTTGACGGGCGCGTGGGCTTTTACGCAGAGCGCCGGACCGAAGGGTTTTCGACGCTGGATTATCAGGTCGACACGGACGAAGAGCTTTGGGGTTTCTTCGCCGATGTCCAAACCTCGGAAGAGCTGTCCTGGCGGCTTTACTATGACGATTTTGAGGATGACGACGGCAAGGTCGTGCGCGAAGGCGGGGGCGAGCTGAACTGGCAGCAAACCGACCGCCTTGGCTGGACCTTTGCGATTGAACACACCGACAAGACGACGCCGACCGACCCTGATGACACGGGGCGGCGCACCGATGTGGCCGTGAAACTGACCTTCACCGAGAACGAGGATTTCAAGTGGTGGGTCTTCGGGATCACCACGGCTGAACGCTCTGGTGAGCTGTCGCGCAATGACCGTGTGGGCATCGGCGCATCGCTGCGGTTCTCGGACGAGATCACCGTTGAAGGCGAAATCTCGGACGGATCGCTTGGCACTGCAGGCCGCGCGCTGGTGAACTATGACGACGAAGACGGCACCTCGACCTATTTCGGCTATACGCTTGAGACCGAGCGGGAATTGTCCGACGTCACCTTGTCGGGCGCAGACCGGGGCCGTTTCGTGGCTGGTGGCCGTCGCAAGGTGAATGACGACGTCACTTATTATGGCGAAAACACCTATGATCTGTTCGGCACCTATCGGTCGCTGACCTCGACCTATGGCGTTGATTACGACCGCAGCGAATACCTGAGCTATTCCGCCTCATACGAGAACGGACGCGTTGAAGGCGACGAGGAAGATATCGACCGTCACGCCCTCACATTTGGTGTGAGCTATGAAGACGAGCTGGGCTTGTCAGCCCGCGGACGTCTGGAATTACGCCGCGACCGGGGTGAGGATAACGGCACCGATCAGGATCTGGATGCGATCCTGCTGGCCGCCACCGTCCGCTACAAGCTGGATGAAGAGCGGCGCTTGCTGTTTGCTGTCGATAGCAGCTTTACCGAAAGCGACGGATCCAGCTTTCTGGACGGGGATTTCGTTGATGTCACCGCTGGCTACGCGATCCGCCCGATTGAAAACGACAAGCTGAACCTGCTGTTCAAATACGAGTATCTTTACGACATGTTCGGCCAGCGGATCGACGACAGCGATGAACGTGGACCGCGTCAGGAAAGTCATGTGATCAGCCTTGATGCGGAATATGACCTGAACCGGTATTGGACCGTCGGCGGCAAGATCGGTGCGCGCCTGTCGCAATCCGCCCCGTCGGAAGATATTGATCTGGCCAGCAACAACGCATGGCTTGCCGTCGCAAATGGCCGCTATCACGTCACGCATAAATGGGACGTCCTGCTGGAAGGGCGGATGTTGCAGGCCGAGCAGGCTGAGACGACCGAATACGGCGCGCTGGCGGCGGTCTACCGGCATGTCGGCAACAATGCAAAGATCGGTCTTGGATATAACTTTGGGCGTTTTAGTGATGATCTGACAGACTTGACCTTTGATGATCGCGGCGTGTTTCTAAATCTGGTCGGAAAGTTTTGAGAAGGTGCGTTTTGTCGCTATGACCTAGACAAACCCATGGCACGCTTATTCGATTACTGTAGCTCGGGTGCTGATAGAACAGAGCTACTTTTTGCATCTGCTGATCGTTTCGCTGCCAATAGACCACGGCCGGAGGTTTTCCGCCAAGGGCAGAGTGGGGGCGCCTTCTGTTGTGGAACCCGATCCACCTGCTGATGCCCGCTCTCGCCTCTGATCTTGTCTCCCAGGCGCGCAGGTAAACGCACCCATATTTCAGGCTTCGCCAAAGCCGTCCCACGAAGACGTTATTCAGGAAAAGGCCTTTGCCATCCATTGAGATACGCACGCCGGACCGTCGTAACCAATCTATCCAAGCGAATGACATGAACTGCCTGCCTTGGTCGGTGTTCATGGTGTCGGACAGCCCGAACCTGGCGATCGCGTTGTTCAACGCCTCGACACAGAAGTCCGCCTCTAGCGTGTTCGAGATGCGCCAAGCCAACACCGTGCGGGTGTGCCAGTCCATAATCGCCACCAGATACAGGAACTTACGCCTCATCGGCAGACAGATGATGTCCACCGCCCAAACCTGATTGGTTCGGGTCACTCGCAAACCACGCAGCAGGTAGGAATAAGTCTTTTGTCCTTTTGCTGCCTTACTTGTGTCGGGCTTTTGGTAGACCGGCTTCGACGGGAGAACCGGTTCCTGAAGGAGGTTAGGGCGATCTTAAAGAAAGCCACCCAGCTTCTTGTTCTTTGATTGTCCCAATGACCTGGGCTTCACTAAAACGACTCTTTCGCATTTGTTTGCTTCTTCGAAAGGTTGAGCAAACTCTACATCAGCCTGAGGGAAGTTTCGGGGGGCAGATCAGTCGTTCAACAGGTGAGTTAGCGAAGTTTGCACTTAGATTTTGATCAGCTTGCTCACTCACCTTTGCAGAAGCCGCTGTGGGCTTGGAGCGCCGAGATGTTACCTCAGCCCTAGTTTTTCATTCTCTGAACTTGATACAATAAGTTTGTACGTCTCGCCCGGTGTCTCGTTAAACTCTTGCCGGTAGAGTTTCGTGAAGTGGCTGACGCTTGAAAAACCGGAGGCATGGGCGACTTCCGCGATTGTCCTGTGTTGACGCATCATGATCAGATCTCGGGCAAAACTTAGCCGGATCGAGCGGATGAATGCGACAGATGTTTGCCCGTAAGACTTTTGCATCCGCCGCCTCAAGGTCTTCTCGCTTGTCGCAAGTGCGAAGGCCAGCTCACGCACGCCGAAGTTTTCGTCGCCGACATGTTCAAGAACACATTCGGTGGCACGTTCGAGAAAGCGCTGCTCTGCGGGTGGGAGCAATGTGTTGTCGGGGCTCTCGACAAGCGCCGTTTCAAGCGCTTTGATCCTTGCATCTGCACGTTTTCGCAGCGCGCCGTGTTCGATTTCGACCGTTTCCACTTTCTGCTGCAATGCCGATGATTGCTGGATCGCCGCGTATTTTTGTTCTTGGATGGAATTTACCATTCTCGACAGCGCAATCATCATAAAAATCGGCTCGCTTAAAATCGCAAAGTGATAACCGAACTTAAGAGGGCTCATCAGCCGTAATTCAGCGATAGAGGATGTTGGGGTGATCTCGTTTGGGAACAAGAACCCGAGAACCGCAAATGACATGCCAAGCATCAACGCAGCCAGACCGACAGCTACCCATCCGGCATAATGCAATCCTGCGCGATACTTCGAAATTGCCAAGACCAACATGACAAAGGGGGCTGCGACATTAAACAGGAAAAGAGGCGTTCGCAGCAACTGCGGGCTGAGTATCGTCGCCGTGATAACGGCCAAGCCGGCGATCAGCAGCCATTGAAAGACGCGTTCTTGTCTACGTGACGCGCCTTCCGCTGAAAGCAGAGCACGGCAAAACAGGATAAGAAGCAGAGTGCCCGTTCCGGCAAGCATCTGCACCAGCCTCATGCTTACAGTGGGCGACAGGATTATGCCGGACCACTGGACAAACCAGTCACTGTAAAAGACCGCGAAGACGAAGCGGCTTGTCATATAGGCGGCGTAGAACTGATAGGATCGGGGATCGACTTGCCGAAAGAAAATCAGGCTGAAGACGGCCATCATTGCAGCAAAGATCGCGAGTGCTGCAAAGCCGATCCCGGATGATGTGGACCATCTTGTGAACAGGTCGGTTGATATGACGACAAGACTGACAGCCGGAGACAGCATGCCGGACACCCGCAGGTAAAATGTCTGCGTTTCGTTCGCACGGATTTGAAGGGGAACAGCAGGTTGCAGGACGTTTATCGCTCTTTCCTGCAACGGCACGGATCGACCATTGCGGGAGACAAGATGAAGTCCGTCCGGCCTTTGTGCATAAAGGGCGAGTTCATGGACGAACAGCTCAACCATGCCAATGAGCCGCCTCTGTATCGCGTCATCCGGGTTCGAAACAGTAAACCGCAGCCAGACGGCACCTTCGGATGGAACCGGAAAAATGCCCTTTTGAGACACTTCGATGAAGCGTTGCGTTGGAATGGACGCCAGATCGACTGCGCCGGTGGGATCGGCGAAATAGGTCGCCTCCAGTGCGCGGAGTTGATCTTGGGATCTGTCGGGAAGCGTGTTCGTTAGAAGCGCCGTTGTGCGATGTGCCAAGCGATCCGGCTGATTGTCACCAAATGCAAGGTTTGCTCCGTAGAGCATGACAGCGAGTGCAAAAAAAGCCGTAAAGATCAGTAGGCGTTGGCTGGATTTGGCAAATGTCATCAGCCAATTTCGGTATTTCGTATCAGCTTTCATAACCTGCCTTTTGAAGCACTTCCGGAAACAATTTTGTGTGGCAATCGGGAAAAAGAACTGACGATCCATCCGCAACGTCCGGGCCGCAACTGTGTACTGGTATTGATACAAAGGGTTTGTTTGTTTCGACTGGTTAACGTGCCGAAATCTTTGCGCAGACGACCTTAAAAGGTCGCTTGCAGCCAGACGTTCCGGCGAGAACGTAACTGAACACCGCTGCTTAGTTCTTACGCTGTTCGACGGATTCTTCCTAACCGATAGTGCCTTGATAACGGTACCGATGTTTGCGCGTATTTTGGACATTATCGGGTGCAAAATGGACAAACCGTCCACAACACATTCAAAATAAACAATAATTCTGATCTATCACATGGGAAATCAGATTGAAATTCATGTGAAACGCTGCCTGTTACGAAAAAAGTATTTGGATTGCCAAATGTCCTACCGCGCTTTTATGCCCAAACAGCCGATCTCTTTTTTCAGGTCGAAAAAGTCATCAGCGTCGTTCCTTCCGCGCCGCATCGGACTGCTTGCATGCAGTGCGATCATCGCCACACCGCTTTACCCGGCACTTGCGACAGCCACGCCGAAAGATGGCAAGGTGATCGCTGGCGAGGCTGAGATCGGGACGCCCTCCAGCAAAGCCTTGACGATAGATCAGTCGAGTAAGAACGCCATCATTGAGTGGGGCGGGTTCTCGATTGGCAAGGGCAATTCGGTTCAGTTCAACAATGGCTCCGGCGCAACGCTGAACCGTGTCACAGGCAGCGATGTTTCTTCGATCAACGGCTCTCTCAAGGCATCGGGTTCGGTCTTTCTGATCAACGGGAATGGCGTGATTATCGGCCGTGATGGCGTGGTCTCTACCGGTGGTTCGTTTGTCGCGTCCACGCTGGATGTGAGTAATTCCGACTTCATGGATGGTGGTGATCTGACGTTTCGAGGTTCTTCAGACGCTTCGGTGATCAATCTTGGCAAAGTCTCGTCGCTGGGGGGTGATGTCGGCTTTCTGGCGCATAGCGTGGTGAATGAGGGATCCGTCACCGCGCGTCAGGGAACTGTCGGACTGGCTGCGGGACGTGAGATCCTTTTACGGGATGCGGCGCTGGATGAGGGCAAATTTGCAGTCAAAATTGGCAGTCCCGGATCCAGCGTTCTGGAAAAAGGCATGATCAATGCCGCCAGCGTCGAACTGCGCGCCAGTGGCGGCAACATCTATGCGTTGGCTGGCAACACAAACGGCAGCATTAACGCGACAGGCATTGCAAAGAAGGGTGGCCGCATTTTCCTGACGGCGGGTGCCGGCGGATCGGTTGTCACAGCCAAGAAGATTACCGCAAAGCGTAACGTGGTGACGCCGAACCAACCCCGACGGGATGGCGGTGACATTTTCATCAACGCTGATCTGGCGTCTGTCGGCGGGCTGTTCGATCTTGACGGTGCGACCGGCGGCACGCTCACCATTGACGCCACGACGGTGGACCTGACAGCCAGGATCAGCGCGCAGGGTGAGAGCGGTCTGGGCGGCAGAATTGATATTGGTGCGAGCGAAACGATCACGCTTGCGGGTGCGTCACTTGATGTCTCTGGCGCCACTGGTGGCGGCAGGATCCGCGTCGGTGGTGAGTTTCAAGGTGGCCGAAATCTTGCGACCGACGAAGTTCAGAACGCGCAAACATTGCTGATAGATGCGGCCTCTACGCTGCGGGCGGACGGGACCGGTGCAAACGCGGACGGCGGCATGATCATCGCATGGGCCGACGGCACAACCACGTTTGAAGGCAACTTGTCGGCGACCGGAAAGGTGGATGGCGGCTTTGCTGAGGTTTCAGGCAAGGACACCCTTGAGTTTGGTGGTCTGGTCTCTCTGAAAGGTCTGGAGGGCGTCGACGGAACGCTGCTGCTTGACCCGACCAACTTCACGATTGATGCCGCGACGGCCAGCAATATCATCACGGCACTTGCGACCGCGAATGTCGTGATCTCGACCGATGCGGCGGGTGCGGATGCGGGCGATATCTTCATCACCTCGGCAGTAGATTACAGCAGCGCCAATGACCTGACGCTGCTGGCCCACCGCAACATCATTGCGTCGGCCTCTGTCCAGAATTCAAACGCCTCGGGTGGTGATATCAATTTGGTCGCGGGGTGGGATGGCACGACCGGCGCGCCGTCTACCACGGGCGCTGTCTTCAGCCCTTATACTTTCAACGCAGCGCTCTTCGATGCCATTGATGTGAATGCCGTGGCGTCCATTTACGGCAACAGCAACGGTTCAGTCTCCATTGGTGGCGGCATACAATCTAGTACCGTTGCGGTTGGTTCACGCTCTGGCGCAACGCGTGTCTATGGATATGACCTATTGATTTCAGCGAACGCCAACGGCGGTGCGCAATTGGGGTTTCGGGTTGTGAATGAGACAGCGAGCTATGCGGTGACTGGTTCGCTGTCGGCCAATGTTATTAATAACCTTAGTGCCACGTCGAGTTTCAACTTGAGAGAGAGAGCCTACGCTCAGTTGGGTCACGGCGGCCTTCATGTGAACGGTGACCTAACCGTGGACGCGGCGATATCAGCAAACATAACCCTGTCAGTTGGAAACGATGTGAGCGTTTCGGGTGCGGCAGGCAACTCCTCCTACGCACAGCTTGGCCATGGTGGCACAAGCACCGATGGCAACCATTCCGGCGACATTACAATTGTCACCGCAAATGACGTGAACTTTCAAGGTGGGTCAGGTTCAGACAGCTATGCGTTGTTTGGGCATGGAGGCGCGTTCGGCAGCGGCTCCATGTCGGGCACAATCACAGTGAGGGACGTAAATGATCTGAATTTTAGGGGCGGATCCGGAGCGCGCTCTTTTGCGCAACTGGGTCACGGCGGGGCGAATGCGAGGGGCAATCATTCCGGTTCGATCATAATAGAGACGGCGAACGATCTGAACTTCCAAGGCGGCGCGAATTCTGCTGCTGCGCAGCTTGGTAACGGGGGCAACAGTGCCGTTGGCAACCATTCGGGCGCGATTACCATCGGGATGGTGAACGATCTGAACTTTTCGGGCGGAACTGGGGGTACGGCGTCAGCGCAACTGGGTCATGGAGGCTATCTGGCGGATGGCAATCATTCAGGCGCGATCTTGGTAAGCGCCGCCCGCAATCTGAGTTTTGTGGGCGGCACCGGAGGTTCGGCCTATGCCCAGCTTGGTCATGGATCCGCGGACATAGGCGGCGCTTTGCAAGCCCGAGGCACGCGTCAGGGCAATGTTTCGGTCACGCTGAAGGGGGAGGCCAGCTTTGTTGATGGAAGCCCTGCGGGTGTCGATCTGAACTTTGGTTTCTTGGGGCACTCAAGCGACACGTTGAATGGGATTTCCGATGCGGATATCTTCCTGCAAGCGACCGCGATTGATGACTCCACCAATGCAGTAGCCCCCGGTGGCAACGGTACTTTGCACGGCGATCTTCTGACCAGTGCCTTGTCTGGCGGTAATGTCACCATCCAGGTCACTGAGTCCGGTCTTGTCCTCCCACGCGGTCAGAATGTGTCTTATAATAGCGGTAATAACTTGCTGCTGATGGCGTCTCACGACTTGACCTTCAACAGCTCTGTTCAGGGATCAAGTGAAACCAGTGGTGAGATCAATCTGGTCGCCGGTTGGGACGGGGTGACGGCGTTCTCGGCGACGGGTTTCGATGCCGTTGATGTGAATGCAGCAGCTTCAATTTATGGCAATAACACTGGTTCGGTCATCATCGGTGATGGCAGCCAGACCAGTGGTGTCGCGGTAGGTTCCCGTTCGGCCGCTACGCGGGTCTATGGCTATGATCTGCTGATTACCGCGGGCACAGATGGCGATGATCGCTACGCGCAGCTTGGTTTTCAGGTGAACGATCAAGGGGCGAGCTATGCAGTGACTGGTGCGTTGTCAGCAAGTGTCCTGAACGATATTCAAGCCACTGGCGGGGATAGCGACAATCGCAACTATGCACAACTGGGTCATGGCGGAGCAGATCGGACAGCTAATGCTACGGAAGACGCGGCGATCTCGGCGGAGATAATAGTCTCAGCGGGCAACAATCTGATTTTTACCGGAGGGAGCGGTTCCAGAGCCTATAGTCAACTTGGCCATGGTGGTTACTTTACGGTTGGAAGCCAGTCTGGCGCCGTTTCAGTCCGAACAGCGCATGATCTGATCTTTACCGGAGGGAGTGGTGCCGCATCCTATGCGCAGCTTGGTCATGGTGGCGGTCTTTGGGGTGACAGTTCTTTTACCAGAACTATTTCCGGCGCCATTATGATCGAAACAGTGCGTGATCTGATCTTCACGGCAGGGAGCGATTATGCGCAGCTTGGTCACGGTGGCCGAAGCGCGGTTGGCGACCTTTCCGGCGACATTACGATCGGCACAGCGCGCGATTTGATCCTTACCGGAGGGAGCAGCCTCCAATCTTATGCCCAGCTTGGTCATGGTGGCTTTAGTGCGTTTGGCGATTATCTTGGCGACATTACGATTGAGACCGCGCGTGATCTGACCCTTGCAGGAGGGAACCGCGACGATGCCTACGCCCAGCTTGGCCATGGTCATGCCGTTTCAAATTTCATTAAACGCGAAGGTGATATCTCGGTCACGCTCACGGGCGAAGCCAGTTTCATAAACGGGTCTGGTACTGGGGCCCCTGGCTTCTTCGGTCATGTTAGTGAAGATGCAAACGGGATTTCAAACGCAGATATCTTCCTGCAAGCTGCTGCGATTGATGACTCGGCCAACGCAGTCGCGCCCGGTGGTAATGGCACCCTTCGCAGCGACATTCTGATGAATGCGCTGTCTGGCGGTAATGTCACCATCCAAGTGACTGAGTCCGGTCTTGTCCTGCCAAGTGGTCAGAATGTGTCTTATGATGGCGACAACAGTCTGCTCCTGACCGCATCTCACGACATCACGCTGAACGGCGCACTGCAAAACAGCAGCGCCAGGGGCGGCGATGTGACGATCAAGGCGGGCCGCTCGGTCTTTGTCGGGGCGGACGTTGCTACCGGCAACGGAGATCTGACGCTTGAGGCCAACGCAGATGTCGACGGCGACCGCACAACAGGAACTGCTGAAATCACGGTATCGGATGGTGTGACGATCAACGCGGGCAGTGGCGCGATCCATGTTGAATTGGCGGATGGTGCGGCGAACTCAAACGGCGACGCGGGAAATGTGACGTTCGTTGGCAATAACAGTGTAACCGCCGCCCGGATCGACGTTCTGAATTCCGGCGTCGAAGCTGCGAATGAGATTGTCTTAGAAACAGGTACAGCAATCAATGCGTCGGGCTCTGGTGACGCTCTCGTTCTGGCATCTGATATCTTTACCAACAACGCTGGTAATGGTGCCTTGTCCACCTCGGGAGGCGGCCGGTTCCTGGTCTATTCGCGTGATTGGGACGATGACACGCGGGGCGGTCTAGCGGGTGGCAACCTTTACAATCGAACCTATGCCGGCAATCCGCCCTCCACCATCACGCAATCTGGTGATCAGTTTATCTATGCGCGGCAGCCGATCCTAACGGTCACAGTCGCGGACATCACCCGCATTTACGGTAACGCGAACCCGTCATTCAGTGCGTCCTATTCCGGTCTGGTGAACGGCGACACACTTGGCAACGCCATCAGCGGGGTACCGTCGATTACAACGCCAGCGGTCTTAACTTCCGATATAGGGACATACGCCATCACTGCGGGGCTTGGATCGTTGCTTTCTGACCAAGGGTATGGGTTCGCCTTTGTTGACGGAGTGCTATCGGTCACGCCACGTGCGCTGACACTGACGGCGAATGACGTTTTCAAGATTCAGGACGGAAAGCCCTTTTCAGGCGGTGGCGGCGTCTTCGGCAAGGGCTTTGTCGGGGGTGATGATCTGGGTGATCTGAAAGGCATGCTCACTTATGCCGGGTCATCGCAGGGTGCCTTTATGTTTGGGGATTACGTCATACTTCCCGGCGGCGTGACGTCGAAAAACTATGACATCAGCTTTGTTGGTGGGACGCTGACGATCGCGCCGCTGGGCGCTGATATCCAGATCGAAGAGGAGGCAGCCGTGCAGTTAAGTGGCGCGGTTTGCTTGAATGATCTTCTTAGCTGTCCGTCAATCAATGCCGATCAGATCATGCCGGGCGTGAACTGATGAGCGGGGGCGCCGTGCGAGGGCGAGCCAAAACAAGGCGGTTCGCGGTCCACTGCGGGCCTCTTTTGCCTGCGACCCTGTTGGTCTTGCCATTCGCAAGCCTTCCGATGAACGTCGCGTATGCCCAGACGGTCGAGCAGAATCCGGCACCTGTTGTTACTCAAAGGCCGATCGCATCGCTTCCGGATCAAACTCTGGAAAGCTCTGATGATGCCACGCCGCTTGGTGTGGATCTTCGACGGATCGTCATCGTGGATCAGCGGCAGTCGCCTTTGGTCAATGAGATAGCATCTGACGCCGTCGACGTGTCTTTGGCCGGACCGTTGCTTCAGGACGCGCAGTTTATCGACCGTCTGGAGCCGTTCGTGGGTCAACCGCTTTCGCCTAAGCTGATCTTTGATATTCGCGCGGAAGTGACGCTGTATTTTCGGCAGATTAACCGACCTTTGGTCGCGGTGACTGTTCCGCCGCAAGAGATCTCGTCGGGCATATTGCGTCTTGAGGTCTTGCCGTTTCAGGTCGGTGAGACGCGCGCAGAAGGCAACCAATGGACGCCTGACACATACTTGCTGGGAAACGTGCGGAACGCGCCCGGTGATGAGATTGCAAGCGACAAGCTGCTTGAGGATATCAACTGGCTCAACCTCAACCCCTATCGCAATCTGGGTGTCGTCTTTGAACCCGGTGCCAAGCCAGGAACCACAGATATCATCATACGCTCAGATGAGCGAAAACCGTGGACCATCTATTCAGGCTACCGCAACTCCGGTAGCCGCGAGGATGACCGCGACCGGGTCTTTGCGGGGTTCAACGTTGCCAATTTTCCGCTGATCGACCACCAGCTGAGCTATCAGGTGACAGCCAGTCCCGACGTTGTTGCTTCAGGTCGCGGCTTCGATCTGGACGACACAAATGGGTATGTCTCCCATTCGCTGAGCTACTTTGCACCGCTGTCTTACGCAAACGGTTGGCGTCACAAACTTCGGTTTGAGGCTAGCTATATCGAAACTTTCGATGAACTGACTGACCCGTTCACGCAGTCCAATCGCACGTTCCAGTTCTATGGTGAGTATGCCGTTCCGCTGGCGCGGAGGGGGACTGTCACACCGGAAGTCTATGCCGCCTTCGATTTCAAGCGGCAGGAAAACGAGGTGTTGTTTGCGCGCTTCCCACTGTCTGAAACGACGCTGGATGTGGTCCAGCTTGTTTGGGGGATACGTGGTGATTTCACCACATCGATGCGCTGGGGAACCACACATAGGGACAACTTGGACCAACGGCGTGGAACAGGTGGGCAGGGTGCGTATGATCTGCGATTGGTCTTCAGTCCGGGTGGTTTGAATTCCAAAAATGACGATGCGGCATTCGTGGCGGCAACGGGTAATCCCGACGCCTCATCCCGCTACTGGTATCTTTATGGCTTTGCCAATCACGCGGCACCACTTGGCTACGGGTTAAGTCGAAAGACGGAAGTGGCGTTTCAGCTATCGAACCAAACGCTTCCCTCGCTTGAGCAGTTTTCATATGGCGGATACAATTCAGTGCGCGGGTATCTGACAAATGAAGCGTCGGGCGATGATGGTATCGTGATCCGAAACGATCTGGTCTTCCCAAGTTTTGAAATGCTTGGTGCCAATAGCCAGATCCGTGATCAACTGACGCCCTATGCCTTTGTCGATTTCGGTTTGTCGAGAGACCGGTTTTCCGACACCACTTCCGAACTGGCCAGTGCCGGTCTTGGCTTTGACTATCAACTCGACAGAAACTTGAGCGCGACACTCACCTACAGCCGTATTCTGCTTGATGGGGATGAGACAAGCGCGGGCGACATCGGTGTGTTCGGCGCCGTGACGGTCCGCTTTTGATGAGCATGGCCGCGCGTAAAGCGGCTCAACAACAAAGTGAAATCTGATGACACATCGTAAATTCATCGTCGTTCCCCGCCTCGCCAAACCAAAGCCTGTCGTGATGTTGTTTGTGCTGGGATTTTTGGGTGCCGCAGCACCGTCGGGCTTGGTCAACGCGCAGCAGTCAAACACTGAGAGTGCGGTTCAAGACGAGCCGTCAAACACGACCGCAACTTACGGGGATTGGTTGGTGCGTTGCCGGAAACTCCCGATGCCTTCTGTTACTGCTGAGACACAAGCAGCGGAGGCGGGCCAAAAAATCTGCGAGATGGTGCATATCGTTCAAGTGGCGCGCCAGATTGATCCAGCGCAACCCGCGGGACACGGCGCTGCGCAGCCACAAGTACTTGCACAGATTGCGATCGGTCGTCTGCCTGACGCGTCTTCGACAAAGATCGTTGTCCAGTTGCCAAGCGGGATCTGGTTGCGCACGGCGCCAACGCTTGCTCTTGGTGAAAGCCAAGGCAATCTTTCTGATGCTGATCAGGATACCCTGCTGACACTCGCTTTTTTCAGATGTCTAGCGGATGTCTGTTTCGCCGATCTTGAACTGACCGCAGCACAAGAAAACGGAATGGTTGAAAGTAGGTTTGCTCAGCTGTCCTTTGCGGGGGCACCTGAACAGGTTCTCAACATTCCCATTTCGATGAATGGTTTCTCAAGCGCTTTTGATGCGATCAAAAGATGATCCGGCGGGGTCCGGGGCGGTGCCTTTTCAAACGGGCAGGGTGCGCCGCATTATTTGGCCTGATGATGGCTCAGAGCGTTGTTTTGACAGGCTCAGTGCAGGCTCAATCCCTGCTCATTGAACAATTTCCGTCCGCGGAACAAGGGTCATCAGCGCTTGTGATAAGCTCTGCGCCTGAACCGAACGTATGGATGTCTGCCTTCGACGATCAAGACTGGTCGGTGGAATGTCAAAACGCGCAATCCAAACGCGCCGCGGAGGACGAAGGCCGATGTCGGATGATCTACCGGCGCGCCATGGAAACGGCTCTGGAGCGACAAAACCAACCGTTTGAAGTCACCGTCGAACGCGTAATCCTTGATCAAGGATCAGTTGCGGCGGCTGTTGTAATCATCCGAACACCGATGAACTTGGTGCTTCCCCAAGGGCTCGCTTTGCAGATCGACACAGGCAAGCCAATCCGACTTGCCATCCGGTCGTGCCATGTCGACACCCCAGCCGATCAAGTCACAGCAGCTTGTTTTGCGCCGTTCAGAATGACCGAAATGGTCAAACGCGCGCTGCAACGTGGAAATGCCATGACGGTGACGGCGATGTCCCTTTCGGGAGAGCCGGTCGTGCAAGCCGTCTCCCTTTTGGGTTTCACCAAGACATTGGCCGCTTTGAAATAAGTGGTTTTGAAAGAAGTGCTTGAAGCTCTGTCGCCGCCATTAGTCATCTTGTAGTTCTTTGCCGTCGCGCAATTCAGCCGCGTGATTTAAGGTCTTGAGCTCAACTATTGAATCCTGACCATCAAGCGCGAAATCCGCGGCGTCTGGTCGGCATTTTATTGTCTCGCAGAGGTTTGTGATCTGCAAGCGTACACCGCTCTTTCTCAAGACGGTACGAAGCCCCTCGATGGCGACGGTCGCGGATGAATCAAGCCCAATGACGTCTCGGCAATCGAGTATGAAAAACAAAAGTCTGGGGCTGGTATCGTCATTCAGGCGGTTGGCGATGACCCGCTGCAAACTATGAACATTTCCGAAGAAAACGAAGCCATGCAATCGCAGCACCAGGCTTTGACCAGTGCTCAGGCTTTCGCTAGCGGTTGGGCCCTTCACAACCTCGAGTTTGCCATAGGCGACAACAAACAGGATTACTGCGGAAATCGACCCGGTGAGTATCCCTTCGAGGATCCCGAACGCGCCGATGACGAGCAAGATCAAGAAGATGAGCGCATATTCTGTAAGGGGTACGGTATGATACGTCTCAACAAGCCAATCATAAAGCAGCGACAGTCCCACCCAAAGCAGAAGCGCGCCAAAAAGCGGTATCGGGACATACATAAGCAGAGATGTTCCAAAAAATAGGGTGGTCGCGCATACCATGGCCACGATGAGGCCCACCAGACGATAGGGCGCTCCCAGCTGGTCGCTCAAGAGCGTAAGCCCAAGACCCTGAAACCCAGCAGCCCCGCCACCAAAGCCTGCAAGCAAATTTCCAAGCCCGGCAGCTTTCAGTTCATCATCCAACTTGATGGTGCGTTGTGTCGAGAATTCGATTCCGCGGGCGGCAAACAGGACAGAGGTGGCAGTGATCGCAATCAGCGCTGTCATCTTCGGAAGTTCTGACCAGATCGCTGCCCAATCGACGCTCGGCAGCGGATTGCTGTCGAAAGGGGGCCACAGCTTTTCTTCGGCCGACGGTTTGAACAGCCATCCTTCGTCTTGAAGAGACGCAATGGGTACGGCGAACCACCAGATGATGAGATGAAAGAGGAGCAGTGCCGAGACAACTGCGAAAGGCAGGTTGAGGGAGTTACCGCTGCGGCGCGCAATCACGCCGACACCCACCGAAAACATGATTGCCGGGACGATTTTCGCGACATTGGACGGCTCAAGCAGGATATGGATGTTTTGCACGCTTGGCGCATCACCGAGAATGACGCTTACGGCTCCAATCAGGATCAACCAACCCATCCCGGCCAGGAAACCACCTATGACCGGGTAGGGGATAAACTGGATGATCCGCCCCATGCGAAACACGCCCAAAGCCATCAGCCCAAGTCCCGTCAGTGATGTGGCGATTGCGATCATTACGACAATTGTCGCAAGGATTTCATCTGGGTTTCTGATCCCATCCATCGTTGAATAGATAGACGTTGCGATTACAGCGAGCGTAACGGCGGTGATCTCTTGCGACAGTGAGATCATACCGGGATAGGAGCTCGACAGGGCAATGACGCAGCAAAGGACCGCCGTGCCAAAGATCGACAGACCAATACCCGTCGTGATGTAATCGCTTAATGCGTCTGCGAATAAAAGCGTGGCAGCGGCCATCGAGAACATCACAGCCAGCAGCCCGCATATGACACCTGCAAACAGTGTCGTCAGAACCTGCCGGCAGCCCCAGGATTCGTCAGGCCGCGATCGGTGCCAGGCACCAAAGTGACGTGACGCCGCAGACTGATCACTGACCGCGCAATCTGGTTCGAAATGAACGGTGGAACCGTTGTGATCGTCTGGGCTCTTGCTCATAGCAATCCAGTCTTGAACAAACTGTCCACAGAATTTGGAAGTCTTTTGCCGTGTCAGATGACGGATGCAAAACATCACCCGCCCATACGATAAGCGCAGTTTTCACCGGTGATGAGAATGCTCGGGACGGACAATGAGCGTTTTGAAACAGAATTTGTCCGAAATGCGAGGTGGGTGATGGCTTTTGCGTGGTGCATGCCGATTGATCATCCTAGCCTTGTGCAAATCAGCCGATGGCAAAGCAAAACATATATAAGATGAGTTGGTCCTTCAGAAATCCGGACGTCAGCCTTCTGACTAAGGATGTTTCAAAACGGCAGCTCAGTTCGGCATTGCGTGACTATCATTCTGGGGCAAGATGCTGAGCTTGAAGCGAAAGTACGGTCTGGTGAAGCCGCGTCGCAACTATTGATGCAGTGGCGACGACGGTCCGCTATCGGCCGCCCTCGAAGGCGCCTCGACCAATTAGATTTCAGTAGCTTCAGCGATGGCAAAGGCATCCTCAAGCTCAACATCAAGATACTGAACTGTGCTATCCATTCTTGTATGCCCTAGAAGAAGTTGAACAGCCCTCAGTTTACCAGTTTTTCTGTAGATATGAGTGGTTCTTTGGTTCGCCTCATTGAGTTTGTACCGTAGGCTGTTGCCTTCAGGCCAATCGACGTCACCCAATCTCGAACGACCCGTGCATACTGTCGCGTCGAGAGGTGGAGGCGCTCATGAATTCGTCCCGGCCAAAGATATCTGGCCTCGACCATCAGCGTGTCCTCCATTTACTTCGCCACAGATGCACCGATGCCCTCAGATATCTCGAAACGTACAGGCTTCTTTGTCTTTCTTTGAAGTACAGAAGCCCGCTCTTTGATCTGGCCAGACGCCATCACGTCAACGACCTGTATCCGACAAAGGTCACAGCTGCGAAGCTTGCTATCAATCGCCATATTGAAGAGCGTGAGGTCATGATAGTTCTCGGTTATCGTTACAGCAGCAAGCCTTCATTCAATTCGCTTGCCGCAGGCTGCCTTACATCACCAAGATGCACTTTTGCGCATCAGAAGACGGGGAGGCATGCATAGGCTCTTTTCCTGCCGAAACAGCCACGCACCGCGCGTTTTCTGTCTTACACAAGCACTGACGTCAGACACATTGACGATTGTCGGGATCGCCACTGGGCCTATCGCGGCCGTAGATCCGGCAAAGACAAGACTTGCGTCGTCGGCGTGGATACAGCCATCAATTTGCCCGCGTTTGACATTAATCAGCCTCGTTGCGCCTTGCGCTGCTGCTGCCGCGCGAAGCGCATTTATGGCCAATGAAGCGGGTTTAAGCGGCGTTGAGGCAGGCAAGGAGTTTGGTCTGGCTCAAAGGTGTTGGGTTGCCTTTCATTGACGAGGATGCTGCCGCGGCTTCGGCGATTGCGGCATGCTGTATGGGGTCGACGCCCATGGTTTGGAGCGTTGGCAAGCCGTGGGTTTTTGTGAAAGCGGGAAGATCGCCGAGCGTGTTGGCGATACTGGCTTGGACTTCTGCGATTTTTGCATTGTCGGGAAGGACTTCGGCGTTGGCTTTGAGCACCGGGGCAAGGAGAGCGCCGCAGACAGCGCCGTGGGGGGCGGGGGCGAGGCCGCCGATTACGCCGGCGAGGCCGTGGATGGCGCCGAGGCCGGAATTTGCGAGCGCGATGCCAGAGGTGAGGGCGACATGGGCGAGGGCGTCGCGGGCGTCTGGGTCTTCCTGGTGCATGAGGGTTTTGAGGGCATCTAGGCCGAGGGGGATCGCGGGTTTGCAGAGGGCGTCGGTGAGGGGAGTGGCTTTGGACGATAGGTAGGGTTCGATCACTTGGGTGATGGCGTCGAGGCCGGAGGCGAGGGTGATCGCCTTGGGGCAGTTGTCGGTCAGCGCGGGGTCGACGAGAGCGAGGGTGGCGAGCATGCGGTCGTCGCGGAGGGAGACTTTGCGGCCTTGGTCAGGGACGCCGATGACGGCGTTTTTGGTAGCCTCGGCGCCGGTGCCGGCGGTGGTCGGGAGCGCGATGAAGGGGAGGGGGTTTGCGGTAAGGGGGAGGCCAAGGCCCACGACTTCGAGATGGTCGAGCGGGTCTGAGCGCGAGGGGATCAGCGCGGCGAGGGCCTTGGCGAGATCGAGCGGGGCGCCTCCGCCGAGGCCGACGACGGTTTGGATGTTTTTGGGCCGGAGCGTTTCGAGCGCGCCTTGGAGCATCTCAAGCGTCGGCTCGGACGGGCAGGGGAGTGCGTGGACATGTGCGCCTTCTGCGTGGAGCGCGTCGATAAGCCATTGGGCTCGCCTCGGGTTTGCGCCGTGGATCAGGGCGATTTGAGTTCCAAGCGCCGTGATGTGTTTCGCAGCGTCGGCGCTCGTCCCGCGCCCGAAGATGATCTTGCGCGGGGTTTGGAGCGTGTAGGGTTTCATACGGTCAGTGTCGCGGCGACGGCTTTTTTCCAGCCGTTGTATTTCGTGGCGCGGGTGTCTTCAGACATTTGCGGCTGGAATTGGCGTTCGAGGGCCCATGTGGCGGCGAACTCGTCCATGGCGGGGTAGAGGCCGGCGCGTTGTCCGGCGAGCCATGCGGCTCCCAACGCGGTTGTTTCGAGCACCTCGGGGCGGTCGACGGGGGCGCCGATGATGTCTGACAGGAACTGCATGGCCCAGTCAGATGCGCTCATCCCGCCATCGACGCGCAGGGTTTGATCGCCGCCGTCCGGGGTCCAGTCGGCGTGCATGGCTTCCAGCAGATCGCGGGTCTGGTAGCCGACGGATTGGAGGGCGGCGCGGGCAAGCTCTTCGGGGCCCGAGTTGCGGGTGAGGCCGTAGATGGCGCCGCGGCAGTCTGCGTCCCAATAGGGCGCGCCGAGGCCCACGAAGGCGGGGACGAGGATGACGTTTTGGCTGTCGTCGGCCTTTTCGGCGAGGGGTTGGGTTTCCTTCGCCTCGCGAATGATTTTGAGGCCGTCACGGAGCCATTGGACGACCGCGCCCGCGATGAAGATCGAGCCTTCGAGGGCGTAGGCGGGCTTGCCGTCGAACTGGTAGGCGATAGTTGTGAGCAGGCGGTTTTGGCTGGTCACGGGGGTGTCGCCGGTGTTCATCAGGGCGAAACAGCCGGTGCCGTAGGTGGATTTGAGCATTCCGGGTTGGAAGCAAGCCTGACCAACGGTGGCGGCTTGCTGGTCGCCCGCAACGCCGAGGATCGGGATTTCGCGCCCGAAGAGATCGGCGCGGGTGGTGCCGAAATCGGCAGCGCAGTCTTTGACCTCGGGCAGCATCTGCATGGGGATGTCGAACATCGCGGCGATGGTGGTGGACCAGCGGCCTTTGCGGATGTCGTAAAGAAGCGTGCGGGCGGCGTTGGTGGCGTCGGTGACGTGCGACGCGCCGCCGGTGAGCTTCCAGATGAGGAAGCTGTCGACGGTGCCGAAAAGGAGGTCTCTGGCTTCGGCCTTGGCGCGGGCGCCGTCGACATTGTCGAGGATCCATTTCAGCTTTGTGGCTGAGAAATAGGGATCAAGCAGCAGGCCTGTGCGGTCGGTGAACATCTGCTCGTGGCCTGCGTCGCGAAGTTCCCGGCAGAAATCGGCGGTGCGGCGGTCTTGCCAGACGATGGCGTTGTGGACGGGTTTGCCGGTGGTGCGGTCCCAGACGACGGTGGTTTCGCGCTGGTTGGTGATGCCGATGGCGGTGATGTCTTCGGGCTTGAGGCCCGCCTTTTCGATCACGGCGCGGCAAGTGCCGGCGGTGGAGGACCAGAGGTCGTTGGGGTCGTGTTCGACCCAGCCCGATTGCGGGAAGTGTTGGGGGAATTCTTCCTGTGCAGTGGCGGTGATTTTCATGTCCGCATCAAAGAGGATCGCGCGGCTGGACGTGGTGCCTTGGTCGATGGCGAGGATGTGGGTCATGGCGTGGGCCTTTGTGGTCGTCTATCGGGTCGGAGTGTTTGGGCAGGAGGTCCTCGGGTCAAGCCCGAGGACGGGGTGTTTTGAAGCGCAACACTAGGGACGCGCCAGAGCCTGAGTGGGCGTTTGCGAGGGTTATGCGGCGCGGTTGCTTGGGTGTGAGAAAACCATTTGTTCGGTGCGGGCGATCAGACATGCGCCCTCCCGGGGGGAGGGTCGGGCGCGGCCCGGCGGTGCCGGGCAACTCTAGAATTTCTGAGGCGCATCTGATCGGTGAAAACGAAAAACGGCAGGGGCGTTGCCGCCCCCACCGTCAGGGAGTTACCCTTAGTTTTGCCAGGACTGGATCAACTCATCATAGGCGATGGTGATCGGCTCTTCGTCCTCGTTTTCAAGAGCGGGCTTGGGCGAGCCAGGCTGGCCGAGCCAGAACTCGGGGTCCTGTTCCTCGTTCATGACGGGACCCAGATCCCCCTGGACGCCGGCGCGCTCAAGACGCTCAAGAACCGACTCTTGGGCTTCGCAAAGCGCGTCGAGGGCTTCCTGAGGCGTTT
>ERZ1740067.232-NODE-232-length-46683-cov-6.816248_pt1 | contig 46683 bp, 49 predicted proteins | sample MGYA00581736_ERZ1740067 | MGnify/ENA primary metagenome ERZ1740067 (study PRJEB43018, sample SAMN04849236) | marine metagenome | isolation source: floating plastic debris | place: Pacific Ocean | collected 2008-08-27 | study: EMG produced TPA metagenomics assembly... | reverse complement strand
ATCTTGAGTTGCAAACAAGCCGTTGGATTGGCCTCACCTTCACCGCCGCTGCGGCCTTCCTGTGTCTGCCGCGCATGTTTCAGGTCATGGTCGTTGAAAACGCGGATGAGCGGCACCTTGGGACTGCGAGTTGGGCCTTCCCGCTGTACATGATGCTGATGAGCCTTTTCGTGGTCCCGATTGCAGTGATGGGCCTTGATCTGATGCCCGAAGGCGCGAGCCCGGACCTTTTCGTGCTGACCTTACCGCTAAGCCAGGGTCGTGAAGACCTTGCGATGCTCGCCTTCCTCGGTGGCTTTTCGGCGGCCACATCCATGGTGATCGTCGCGGCCATTGCGCTGTCTACGATGGTGTCGAACCACATCGTCATGCCGATCTGGCTGAACGCGCAAAAGGACGGTGCGACAGTTTCCGGCGACGTGCGCCATGTCTTGCTGCGCTCGCGCCGCTTGTCGATCATCGCGATCCTCTTTCTGGGCTATGTCTACTACCGCATCTCGGGCGGCGGCACAGCGCTTGCCGCGATCGGTTTGATCAGTTTTGCCGGGGTCGCCCAGTTTTTGCCCGCCATGCTGGGGGGTATTTTCTGGCGCGGCGCAACGCGGGCCGGTGCCCTTGCGGGCCTGTCCACAGGGTTCGTACTCTGGATGTATACGATGCTGCTCCCGTCCATCGGTGCGGACGGTGTCTTCCCGCAAACATGGATGCTCAACGGTCCTGCGGATCTGCACTGGCTGCGCCCGCGCGCGCTCTTTGGGATCGAAGGGCTTGATCCGGTGGTCCACGCTGTTTTCTGGTCACTGACCCTGAACACCGCAGCCTTCATCACCGCCTCTATGCTGAGCTTTCCCAGCCCGCTTGAACGCTTGCAAGGTGCGCAATTCGTCAACGTCTTTGATCATTCCACTGGTCCGCGCGGCTGGACCCAAAGTGCCGCCGCCGCCGAGGACCTGATGATGATGGCCCAACGCATCCTCGGCCCGTCCGAGGCGCAATCGCTTTTTCAGTCCGAAGCCGCGCGTCAAGGCAAAGGCGAAGACCTGCCCGAGACCTCGCCCGAATTTATCGACCGGTTAGAGCGCGAATTGGCAGGCTCCGTCGGGGGGGCCACAGCGCATGCGATGATTTCGCAGATCGTGGGTGGTGCATCCGTATCGGTGCAGGACCTGATGGCAGTCGCCGATGAAGCCGCACAGATCATGGAGTATTCCAGCCAGCTTGAAGCCAAATCGGTCGAGCTGCAAAACACTGCCGGTCAGCTGCGCGACGCCAACGAGAAACTTACCGCGCTGTCCGTGCAAAAAGACGCGTTTCTCAGCCAGATCAGCCACGAGCTGCGCACGCCGATGACCTCGATCCGGTCGTTCTCGGAAATTCTGCGCGATGGTGTCGATCTGGATAAATTGGAGCGCTCCAAGTATTCGGACATCATCCACGCCGAAGCAATCCGCCTGACACGTCTTCTGGACAACCTGCTGGACCTCAGCGTTTTGGAAAACGGCCAGATTGATCTGGAAATCCAAAGCGGCAGTCTGCGCGGCGTTTTAGAGCGTGCGCTGGCGTCATCAGAAGCAGCGACCGAAGGCCTTAGGATCACCCAAGAGATTGATATCGCTGATATTCCACTGGAAACCGATCTGGACCGGCTAACGCAGGTCTTCATCAATCTGATCACCAATGCGGCGAAATATTGCACGGCGAATGCGCCGCATTTACGTATCCGTGTGATGCAGGACGGCCCTGTCACCCATGTCGATTTCATCGACAACGGCATGGGTATCCCGCAAGCCAGCCAATCGCTGATATTCGAAAAGTTCTCGCGCCTGTCTGATCAGGCGGCTGCGGGTAGCGCCGGGCTTGGACTTGCCATCTGCCGCGAGATCATGAGCAAGCTGGGCGGAGAAGTGCGGTATCTGGACAAAGAACCAGGCACCGCCTTCCGCGTCACCCTGCCCACAGGTGCTGATATCGCCGCGGCCGCCGAATAGCCGCTAACCAGTTGGTAACCTTGCCGCTCTAAGGTTGCAGAACGAGCGGGACAAAGCCATGGCATCAACCGACACATCGACAGTCTTGCGCCGCATGTTGGTGCAATCGCCGACGCATGGTGCGTCTGGTGTTGCGTCTGCGTTCAAACCCTTTGCCTCTTTGCTTGAAAAGCTGGCGGATCGCAGCTTGTCCTTGCCGCTGGGCGTTACCGAAATCCACCAGAAACCGCTATCCCGGGAAGGGGTTTTGCAGGGGTTCGAGGCGCCGATCCTGATGCTGCGCCTGCGCGCGGGGCAGGGGCCGTTGGGCATGGCGGGTCTGTGCCCACACCTGCGCGCCGCATTGATCGAAGTTCAAACAACCGGCAAAGTCGCAGCCACGCCACCGCCCGACCGCGCCGCGACGGACGCCGACGCCGCGATCTGCGCCGGCTTCATCAGCGATCTTTTCGCCCAATCCAACGCGACGCTTGATCCGGCGCCCGGTGCGATCTGGTCTACGATCTTCGCGGTCGACGGGCATTTTCAAAGCCCGCGCGCGCTTGGGCTTGCGCTTGATGATGTGCCGTTCAGCCATGTGACACTGCAATTTGACCTTGGAAACGGTGCGCGGCAGGGGTGTTTGACGCTTCTGTTGCCACAAGCCGCCAAACGTGCCGCACCCGCCGCGAACACCACCTGGCGCACCGCGATGAACGAGGCGGTCAACGACGCGCCAGTGCCCTTGACCGCGGTGCTGCACCGACAAGTTCTGTCTTTGGTAGATGTCGAAAACCTTGTGGTTGGCGATACGATCGCGCTGCCCCGCGTGGCGGCTTCACAGATCACGCTTGAGGCGCGTGATACGCGGGTCGGTCCGTTCAAGCTGGGTCAGATCGGCGGTCAGAAAGCGCTCCGCCGCGTGCCGGATGCGCCACAGGCCGCAGCGCCGCTTTCGCCGGAGCCCGCTCTTGCGCCGCAGCCCGCGTCAGATGATCCAACGCTTGAAGAACCGGTGCCGCAAGACAGCGCGTCCAAGTCTTATTGCGCCGCCATCGCGTCAATCTGCGGGCGCAAATGCTCTAGCTGGTAGCCGCCGCGCACCGTCGCCGCGATGATCTCATCCGTCGGGACATCGCCCGCCTGGCTCAGGCTCCAGACAACCGATGACCGCGTGCCGGATGCGCAATAGGCCAGAACCGGCCCGTCCGCTTCGGCGACAGCAGCGCCGTGAGCCTCCACATTCTCCATGGTCATCATGCCGCCCATCACCGGATTGTCGACGAAACGCAAACCAGCAGCTTCAGCCTGCGCACGCATAACGGACGCATGGTGCGATGGCGGAACCTCTCCGTCCGGTCGATTGCAAATCACCACGCGGTAGCCTGCCTCGGCGATGGCAGGCATATCCTCGGGATCAATCATCGGGGAGACGGCGTAGTCGGGGGTCAGGGCGCGAATATCCATATCCCCTTTTTCCGCCGCCGCAGGAAAAATGTCCAGTAAAGGTGCGCCTTTTGCATCGGTTTCGAGCCAGAAATCGGGATGCGTGTTACCACGAAACCGCGCCGCAAACCCCTTTGCATCAGTGCCTTTTGAGAGACGGTTTTATCGACAGATTCTTGCCGATTCCCGTCCGTCACACGGCTTGTGCTGAATTTGGGACCGCTAACAGTTTGATACTAAGCCGCGAATCGCCACTTTGATCTAGGACATGTTTCTCAAAAAAAACTGATCCTATCCTGTAGGCGGGAACTGCCGCAGAGGAGGAGACTGGTATGAGTATCGCTGATTTTCACATCCAAGCCGTCGCTGGTCCTTATGTTCTGGGTTCCGACGGTCGCTTACTCCCCGTTGATCGCAAAAAGGATTTGCGCAACCGCATTCGTGCGGTGTTGCGTGACAAGGCCATCGTTGCTCAGGTGGCTGGCCAGATCCGCGCGCACGAGGAGACCGCCATTCCGCTTTGGATGGCTGCTTTTGATGCCAGTGAAGACACTCAACAGGAAACCGCGCAGCTTTAAGCCACGCAGGTTGATCATGCCCCCCGGCACGCAATCATTCGCTTGCGCTGCCTCCGTTTGTGCCTACTAATCAAACAGATGGAGCAGGGGCACCACAGAGTTTCGAACCGTCTCAGGGCGCAGTTGCGCCATGGCTGATCTTGTCACATCCGCGTCCAAGGACGGTGTCACGACCCTGACGCTGGCCGACCCGCCCGTAAATGCGCTGGGCGGCGCGATGCGGCAGGCGCTTTGGGATGCCTTCAAAACGTTGCCCGCAGACGACAGGGCCGTGATCCTGATCGGGGACGGCGCTTGTTTTTGCGGGGGCGTCGATCTGCGTGAGCTGACACCCGAGGAGGATGGACCCTCTTTCGGCGATCTGATGGACTGCATTGAAGGATGCGACCGGCCTGTGGTCGCCGCGATGCATAGCCGTGCAACAGGTGGCGGGATGGAGCTGGCCTTGGCCAGTCATTACCGGCTGACCGCGCAAGGCACGCGGCTGGGGCAGCCCGAGGTTACGCTTGGCTTTCCGCCCGGCGGCGGGGCGACCCAACGGCTGCCGCGCTTGATCGGCGTGGAAAACGCGCTGGATTTGATGTTGTCCGGCGCCTTGATATCCGACAGCAAGGCCATTTCGCTGGGGCTGGTCGATGCCCGCGCCAAGGGCGATTTGCAGGACTTTGCCCAGGCCTATGCCACGGCCTTGATTGCCAACGCACCCGCACCGCGCCGCACACGTGACATGCGCGATCACCTGCGTGACGGCGCTGCCAATCAACAGATCATCAACGCGTATCGTAAACGCATTGCCCCTTCGCCGATGACAGCACCCAAGCGCATCATTGACTGTGTCGAGGCAGCGCTGTTGCTTCCGTTTGAGGCGGGGCTTGCCTTTGAGCTGGCCGCGTTTGAGGAATGTGTTGCAGCCCCCCAATCGCAGGCCCTGCGTCACATGGCGCTGGCCGACCGCAAGGCGCTCCAGATGCCAGAGGCAAAGGGGCTTAGTCCCAAACCGATCACACGTGTCGCGGTGCTGGGGCAGGGCAAACGCGCGCTCGATCTTAGTGTGATGTTGCTGCAAGCCGGTCTTGAGGTGACGCTGGCCGGCCCGTCGGATCTGGCGTTGCCGGACCATGTCCAGACTTGGTTTGATCGCGCCGTCGCTGCTGACCGTTTGAGTGCGGATCAGTCAGACCGCGCGCTGGACCGGCTGCGGGGCCCCGTTCCCCCAGAGGCGCTTGGCGATGTCGATCTGGTCATCGACGCGGCCACCGGGGACGCCCCAAACAACGCCGCCATTTCTCGTAGCGGCGACACGATGTTGGCCATCGCCCGCGACGATGCCGACCTGAGCGGCATTGCCTCGCCCGAAACCACACTTGCCCTTGGCTTTGGTGTTCCGCCGGTTCAAAGCGATTTGCTGGTGCTGGCGAAAGGTCCTGAAACCACACTCGAGACCTTGCTATCGCTGGCGCATCTGGCGCAACGGCTGAACAAGCAAACCGTCATCGCCACCGATGCGCGCGTTGATCTGGTGGCGCGGATGCTGGCGACATGGCGGATGGCGGCCGACACATGCCTGCGCGACGGGGCGACACCGTATCAGGTAGATGCCGCGCTTCGTGCGCTGGGTTGTCTGCGCGGACCATATCAATTGCTTGATCTGGTCGGCCTCAACAGCACCGCCGCGCGCCTGCCCCCTCGCAAGGCCGCCAAGCAACCCCTGGCCGATCTCATCGGCGCGCTGCGCAAGGGTGACCGTCTGGGTCGCCGTGCAGGAAGCGGGATTTACGCCTATGATGCGGCGCATCCGAACGGTCGTGAAGATCCCGAGATTGTGACCCTGTGCGCCCAGCTGCGCAGTGCGCAAAACCTGCCGGAGCGGACAATTTCGGACGGTGCCATCCAGCGTCGCTGCCTGATCGCGCTTGCCAATGAGGCGGCGTATCTGCGCGCCGACGGAGCGGTGCGTCAGATCACCGATCTGGATGTCGTCATGCATCACGGGCTCGGGTTCCCGCGCTGGCGGGGCGGGCCGGTTCAAATGGCCGATCAGATGAGCCTGCTGGCCTTGCGTCGCGATTTGCAGCGTCTGACGGACCATGATCCGTTCATCTGGGAGCCTGCGCCAATGCTGGACGAATTGATAAAGAACGGCACGCCGCTGTCACAGGCTTAGACGCGGCTTTCCGGTCATGTGGCGTACGCGCTCAAACACGTCAACGCCCATTTGTCTTGCGATATCAATGATGTCCATCGGCACCCAGTTCTCGGCAATGCGCCCGTCGCGCAGCCGATAAAAATCCATGACCCGCATATTGATCACCTTGCCTGTCGGCGGCATCCCAAGCCACGTGCCACGATGGGTGCCTGTCACAGAAGGCCAGCCGCCTGTGACCGCATAGTCCCCATCGCTGATCCGGATGTAATGCCCGGCGCCGCTGCGGTCCGGAAAGGCAGTCAGGAAAGGGATCTGATGATGGGCGCGGAATTCTTCCAGCCCGCGGGTCGTTCCGATACCCGCTGCACCATACCACATGAAATCGGCGTGCCAGTAATCCGCATGTGGCATCGACGCGAGGCTTTTGCCATCAAAACTTTGCAGCGCGTTGTGCATCGCAAGCACGACATCCATCGCAGCAGTGTCGTTCTGATCGCCTGACAGCCGAACCCCATCGGCTGTGGCGGGGCCATGCCATTGCCCCTCTGCGCCGAGCGACGTGACGAAAGGCCAGACGCTTGCCTGCAACATCAAATCCGCCAGATCGAGCATCAGATATGTGGTCGCGATTTTGCCGTCCACGACTTCATGGACTTCGCAAAACCGCAAAGAGATGGTTTTTCCGGTTGCCGGTACATCGCAAAGATCGGCCAGAAAGCGCCCCTGATAAACGCCCATGCACGCCACAAGCTGCGCCGCGCGCAAAGAGCTTAGTCGCGGGTCGGGCAGGTTACGACCCGCCAGGTGAAGGGTGGTCCGCCGCTCCATGTCGGGTATCGCGGCGCGCAGTTGGCTCCAGACATCGGCGATCGCATCCTGGCCCTTACGTTCATTGAACGGATGCACGCCAAAAAACTGGGCATCATCATGGTAAACCTTTGCCACATCGCAGCCCTCGGCCAGATCGTTCAGCACGTGAAAGCTGGTTTGGCGCAAGTCCGTAAGATCAACGACAGGGGCGGGCATTTGGCGTCCTTTGCATAGGTGTGCAAAAGATCATTGCGCAGAACCCCACGCGGTGTCTAGACCTGTCGTGATACATCCACAGGAGAGAGCCCCATGAAAGGCAGCCGCCCCGAACAAGCCGCATTGACGCGCGACACCGACATGCGCAAAACCGAAGCCACCCGCGCCGTGATCGAAGGCATGGTCGACGGGCTGAATGACCACCGCATTGCCGATATTGGTGAATTCTTTTCCGAAGGGTTCGGCTGGTATGGAAACACCGGCTGCGGCACCAAAAAGGGGCTGCGCGAATTTCAGGACAACTGGCAGAAGCCCTTTCAGGCGGCCTTCTCGGACAAGGTATGTGTCGATGAGGCCCGGCTTTACATGGGTGAATGGGCTGCGGCCTTTGGTCGGCAGGAGGCAACGCATTCAGGGCGGTTCATGGGGGTGGACGCAACCGGCAAGCGGGTCGAGATCCGGTATATGGACTTCTGGAAGGTCGTGGATGGCAAGATTGTCGACAATTATGTGATGGTCGATTTCCCCCATGTATTGTCGCAACTTGGGGTTGATGTCTTTGGGGGCGAAGGCTGGGAAGCCTTTGACCGCGGAGAGAAAACACCGCCGACACCGTAAACAGCGCCGTAGGACGCGCGTTTTTAGCCGGATGAAGGGGTGCGCATCAGGTCAAGAAAATCCCGACGATCACCAGCATCAGCCCCAGGACCGACAGCAGCAGCGCGCCCAGGTTCAACGGGATAACCCGGGCCAGCTTGGCGCGCATCTCTGCATCCTCCAGCCCGGCACGTTTCGCGCGCGCCACAATGACGACGCAAGCCATCAGGCCAACGAGCCCGATGAGCGAAATGACCGCGCCGATCCAGACGAGAAGTTCCATGCCGTGCTCCTGATTTCCGTCATTGCGCCTAACTCAACCCGCCTGCGCGCTCACCCCTTTCATGCGCGCGCGACGGGTCGTTAGTCAGGCATCTGACCCCAGATCCGGAGACCTGAAATGAGCGATACGTCCACCAATGCGGGCACTGACACCTCCTACCGCGTGACCGCCGATGAGTTGCGCCAGTTTATTGAGCGTGTCGAGCGTCTTGAGCAGGAGAAAAAGGACCTTGCTGATCAGGTCAAAGAGGTGATGGCCGAAGCCAAAGGGCGGGGCTACGACACCAAGGTGATGCGCAAAGTGATCGCGCTGCGCAAGCGTGACAGCAACGATATCGCCGAAGAAGAGGCGGTTTTGGACATGTATAAAGAAGCGCTGGGCATGTAGGGCACGATTGCCCCGCTCTTTTACGCCTGCTTGGGCAAAAACGCCTCGACCGCAGCAGAGGCAATAACGAGTATCGTTCCGGTGTCGGGGTTCTCAACATTCAGACCCCCGAAGACGGCTTTAACCTCGGCCCGCCCGCGGGGCAGCTTTTCTGCTAAAGCCACGCAATCGACGTGATCAGGCTCCTGCACGCCCACGGTGACCTGCACGCGCATCGCATCATGGGACAGACCTATCGCTTCAAAAAGCGGGATCGACGAATGTCGGATCGCGTCTTCGATCGCGCGGGCGGCGGCCTTGGTGTAATCCATGCCGTAAAGGTCATTACCCATACCCATCTCGATGATGAAGCGCTGATCGGTCATGTCGGACCCCCCACATCCAGCGCGACCGAGATCGCAACATTTGCGATCACCGTCGGTGTCCCGCCGTCCCAGCGCGGCACATCAAGCCCGCCTTTGCGCGGGATCACGGTGATCTGGCCATATGGAAAAATCTCGGCAATCGCGGCCTGATCAATGGCATCGGGGTCCTGCACGCCCACCTCGACGGTGATCTGCATCTCGGTTTTGTCCTTGCCGTAAAGCTCGGCCAGATTGATCGAGTTATGCCACAACGCATCTTTAACGGCGCGTCTGGCGGCTTCGGTGTAGTCGAGACGGCGCAATGAGCTGCCCATGCCGAACTCGGTCAATAAGCGTTTGAGTGCCATGACATCTTTCCCCCTGTCGCTTCCTTGCCTATGCCAGAGTTTTCCGCGCAATGCACCCGTCTCGGGGCTTTGCGCAGCCGCACGCGATAGGCTAGGCGGGGACCATGTCGGACACGCGCACGACCTTTATCGCGACGGCCACCGTCATCGTCACAGGCACCCTTTGGGGCGTCTATTGGATGCCGGTGCGCAGTCTAAGCGATGCAGGTCTCACCGGCGCGTGGGGAACATTGGCCATCACAAGCGCGGCGATCGTGCTGCTCGCCCCGTGGGTACTGGTGCGGCGACGCCGACCTGAACGCGCAGACATCGCAACCATCGTGGCCATCGCGCTGGGGGGTGCTGCGTTTGCACTTTATTCCATCGGGTTCGTCTACGGCCGGGTGGCGATCATCGCGTTGCTGTTTTTCCTGACCCCGGTCTGGAGCACATTGATCGGACGTTATGTCATGGGCTGGCGCACGCCGCCCCTGCGTCTGGCCGCGATTGCAGTGGGTCTTGTGGGGTTGGCCACCATGCTCAGCGCCTATGGGCAGGCGCCGATACCGCGCAATATCGGGGAATGGATGGCGCTGGCGTCGGGTCTGCTCTGGTCCGTGTCTACCACAACGATCCGCAGCAGATCGCGCATGGCCCCGCCCGAGGCCGCGTTCATCTTCGCACTCGGTGCCGCCGCGATGTCGCTTGTCCTTGCCCCGATGCTTGAGCCGTGGCCAACCACAAGCACCCTGTCGCTGGCTTTGATCTTTGCAACTGGCGGCATCTGGTGGGTGCTCTCGATGCTCGGGTTGCTTTGGGCCGCTGTGCGTCTTGATCCGGCCCGCGTCGGCATCTTGCTGATGGCAGAAGTGCTGGTCGGAGCGGGATCAGCGGCCGTGCTGGCGGGCGAAACCCTCAACACGCTGGAACTGGCGGGCGGCGCGCTTGTGTTGTGCGCAGGGGTGTTGGAGATTTGGCCGCAACGCGCAAAACCGGGCCTCAAGGCGTGATCATGTTCACACCTGGCATCCGCTCGATCGTGAAAAGATCATCCTCATACTGCTCGGTCAGAAAGGCGACGGTATCGTCGGTCCAGCCAGGCAAATCCAACTCTTGCTCAATCGCCTCTTCCATCGCGTATTTGTCCAGAAACGCTGCCATGATCCGGCGCTTTTGCAGCTCTGTCTGCGGTGGGTTGGCCTTGAGATAGGCCCGCAAGCGGCGCGTGCCGGGTTTGCTCATAATCTCGGCCAAAAGATCGAACCCGCCCGAGATTGGCGTTGTCGGATCAATCCCTGATATCTCTCGGATCAACTGCCCCCACAGCAGTGGCGTGTCCTCATTGGCCCAGACCGTGATCTGTGCGTGCTGACAGCTTTCGCGGATATCGGCGATCACCTTGGACCAGCGGATTTTCATCGGGTCATTGCCCGACAAAAACTGATCGTAGGTCTTCTTCGCGACCTTCTCGAACAACGCGGGCAAGAAGGTGGCCGGGTTGCGCACGGCAAGGAAAAACTCGATCTCGTCGCCTTCGAACAATTCCTCGAACCGGGCGCATTTGATCGGCGCTTGCCGGTAAAACTGCGCGTCCTCCAGCGCGCGGTTCGGCACGCAGATGAAGTTTGCGTTCGACATGACGAGCCGGTCCACATCGTCTTCCTGCAAGATCGCATCCAGCATCACATCGCGCGCATCATCCGCGAGCGGATTACGGTGCATGCTTTGCAACGTTTCGCGCACGATCCGCCGGTAGCGGCCCGGTCCGGGCACGGCGATACCCTGATGCACCAACGCTTCCTTGTTCTTCAGAATGGATCTGAGAAGCGTATCGTCATCGGTGCAATGCGGGCCAATGTGACAGGCGATTTGCATGAGAGAAGGAGGGATCCTTTGGAGTGTCGCAACGCTGGTCTTTGCTTTAGCGCGCCGGAGACTGTGTTACCAGAGGCGCCGATTATTCCGTCGTCCCATGTTGCTTTGCCAGCGCGGAAAGCCTGTCTTGCACGGCGACGGCAGGCGGGCAGGAGGCGCGGCTTTCCAAGCTGACATGCAGCAGGAACTGATCACAGGTCGCCAGCACAGTGCCGTCCTCGGCGCGGGTCATCTCGTGCCACAGACCCAGCTTTTTCCCGTCCGCCAACGTGATCCGGCTGGTGACGCGGATGCCGTCGCCTGCGTGACACTCGGTCAAGTATTTGATTGTCGTCTCGACCGTGAAATAGCTTAACCCACTGGCAATATAGTCCGCATCCGCGCCGATCTGGGCCATCACCGCGTCTGCGGCGTCCGAAAAGACCTGCCCGTAGCGTCCTTCGTTCATATGCCCGTTGTAATCTGTCCAATCGACGGGAATGGTCCGCGTCACGCTCATCAACGGGACGCTGGGTTCCGGCATCTTCAAAGTTGCCTCATGGGCATTCAGCAACGCGCCCGCAGCCGCATCGCGCTGTTTGAGCGCGCGCATCAGCGCCACCAGATTGTCGTCGCGCAACCGCTCCAGCGCGCGCACATCCAGCGCTCCCGATTGCTGATCCGACTGATCCGCGATCAGCGCGACCAACTCCGGCGTAAACTCCGGCACATCCATCAGCTTGGTCCAGGGCCAGGCCAGCGCCGGTCCGAATTGCTCCATGAAATGCGCCATTCCGGCCTCACCACCAGCGATCCGATAGGTCTCAAACAGCCCCATCTGCGCCCATCTGAGCCCGAAGCCATATCGGATCGCATTGTCGATCTCTTCGGTCGTGGCGATGCCGTCGCTGACCAGCCAAAGCGCTTCGCGCCAGACGGCTTCCAGCAACCGGTCGGCAATATGGGCGTCAATCTCCGCCCGCACCCGCAGTGGAAACATGCCCAGTGAGTTGAGAATATCCTCTGCGCGCCTGAGCAACGCATCGTCATTGGCCGCATTGCCCACCAGTTCAACCAACGGGATCAGATAAACCGGGTTGAACGGATGGGTGACCACGATCTGCCCCGGGCGCACGGCACCATCCTGTAATTGAGACGGCGTGAAGCCACTTGTTGAAGAACCGATAATCGCATCCTGTGTTGCGACATCCTGCAATAATTTCAGCGTGCTATGCTTCAAAGCCAATCTTTCGGGCACGCTTTCCTGCACCCAGGCCGCGCCTTCAACAGCCGCTTCCAAAGACCCGCAAAACGTCAACTGCCCCTCCGCAGGCAACGCTTTGTCATAAAGCATCGGCAGTGCCCGGCGTGCGCCGTCCAGCACTGCGCTGATCTTGCGTGCAGCCTCCGGGTCGGGGTCATAAACGGCCACGTCCCACCCGTTCAGCAGAAATCGCGCAGCCCATCCGCCGCCGATCACGCCGCCCCCGATGATCGCCGCGCGCTTCATCGGGGTGCCCGTTTCACCAGACCCAGCCGGTCGCGCACCTCAGTAGGCCCGATCACCGTGGCCCCCATCCCTTCAATGATCCCGCGCGCCCGCGCCACCAGCGCCTCGTTCGTCGCAAGCTCCCCTTTGCCAAGCCACAGGTTGTCCTCCAACCCGACCCGCACATTGCCGCCTGCCAAAACCGCAGCCGCAACGAACGGCATCTGATTGCGCCCGATAGAGAACGCCGACCACGTCCAATCCCGCGGCACCGCGTTCACCATCGCCAAAAACGTATTCAGATCATCCGGCGCGCCCCACGGCACGCCCATGCACAACTGCACAAGGGCAGGGCTGTTCAGCACGCCGTTGTCGACCAAAGCCTTCGCCAGCCACAAATGCCCTGTATCAAACGCCTCGATCTCGGGTTTCACGCCCATATCGGTCATCATCTTGCCCATCGCACGCAACATGCCGGGCGTGTTTGTCATCACGTAATCAGCTTCCGCAAAGTTCATTGTGCCGCAATCGAGCGTGCAGATCTCAGGCAGGCAATCGGCCAGATGCGCGACCCGTTCTTCTGCGCTGATCATATCCGTTCCGTTGGTCAGTGGCAGCGGCGCAGATGCAGGACCGAATGTCAGATCGCCCCCCATGCCCGCCGTCAGGTTCAGCACCACGTCCACATCCGCATCGCGTACCCGTTCGGTCAGTTCGCGGTACAAAGCCGGGTCGCGCGACGGCGCGCCCGTCTCCGGATCGCGCACATGGCAATGGGCGATGGCCGCCCCGGCTTTGGCCGCGGCGATGGCGCTGTTGGCAATCTCTTTCGGAGAGCGCGGCACATGAGGGGAGCGGTCTTGCGTGGCGCCTGATCCTGTCACGGCGCAGGTGATGAAAACCTCTTTGTTCATGGCTAACGGCATCATGTCCTCCCCGACAATCGCGCCACAGAACACCGATTCCGCCGACCCGCGCAATATCGACGTTCTCACATGTTCGGATCGCCTAGAAGCGGGCACCAGCTTTCGGCGCTTTCTAACGCGTTTCGATCCGCGTTTGTGATCAGACATGCCTGTCAGTTTGAAATCGTGGGGCGGCTGATATGGCCAGACAAGGCCGGTCGCGTCCGGGTCCGCGCCGCCCGGCATTTCCGCCAAACCACCAGTTTTTCTCGAATTAGGGCCCAATTTGCCAATTTAACGTCGCTTATGCACAAATCAGAGCCAAGCGCTGTGCCATGATATCAAAATGATTGCGCTATAACGCGACGGTCATAACGTTGTGGCGATGGACCGAGACAGAGCAGATAAGCTCGTCCGGGTCCTTCGATGCGATGTCGCCAGTCCGGCTGCTCTTTTCTGAGCGTGCATAAGATCGGAGCGGCATGTGCGTCTTGAATGCCTCAGAACCAGACAAGGAGGGACCCCGTGTCTATTCAAGAACCGTTCACAGATGTGGACATCAAGACAGCCGATAACGGCTTCTATGAAAACAACAGCGTGCCCATCGCATTGATCAGCAAGGCGATCATGGTTGGTCTCGTGATTTGGGCACTGGTTTGGCCCGGAAATGCAAACAGCACTTTGGGTAGCTTGAACGGAATGCTGCTTGAAGTGTTCAACTCGTTCTACATCATCATTGTAGGCCTGTTCTTTTTCTTCCTCGCAATCGTCGCAGCGATCCCTTCGACGGGGCGTAAGGTGATGGGCCCGGAAGGCGAAAAGCCCGAGTTTTCGAATTTCTCGTGGTTTTCGATGATGTTCGGTGCGGGTTTGGGTGTCGGTCTGATGGTGTTTGCCACCGCAGAGCCCTTGGGCTTGTGGGGCTCAAACCCGGTCGTCGTCGCGGGTGGTGTCGAAGGCAACAGTGAAGACGCGCTGACGTCGGCCTACCGCTACACCTTCCTGCATTACGGCTTTCATGCTTGGTCGATCTATGTCGTCACCGGCCTGAGCCTTGCCTACTATGCCTACACCCGCGACATGCCGCTGACGATCCGCTCGGCGCTGACGCCGCTTTTGGGGCGTCACGTGAATGGCCCCGTTGGACACCTCGTGGATGTGCTTGGCGTGGTTGCAACCATTCTCGGTGTGTCGGTCACGATCGGCTATGGGATCAGCCAGTTTATTGACGGTATCTATGCGATCACCGGTATGGAGTGGGTGATGAACCTTGGCGGTGAGGCGCCGACACCCAGCAAGGTGGGCCTTGTGTCCGGGCTTGTGGTGATTATGGCCCTGTCGATCATCTCGGCGGTGTCGGGTGTGGGACGCGGGGTGAAATACCTGTCGAACCTCAATCTGGTTTTGTCGCTGATCCTGCTGATGACATTTGTGATCTTCGGGTCGTTCTTCTTTGCGATGAGCACCTATGGATCGGCCATGATCGACTACATCCTCCAGATCTTCGCGCTGAGCTTTGAAGCGTACGGGCCGCAATCGGCCGATGCGTTTGCTGCTGCGCTGCCTGAAGCCGCCAAGCCGCTTGCCGCGGATCTGGCGTCCGGTGCGCAAAACGCGTGGGGCAGCCTTGACGGGTTCAAATCAAGTCTTGAAGGCGCTGCCGCAGAGCTGGACGAGGAAACCCTTGCCGCCGCTTATGCCGCTGGCACCCAAGGGCGCTTGTTCGGATGGCAATCCGGCTGGACCACATTCTATTGGGCGTGGTGGATCGCGTTCTCGCCGTTTGTGGGCCTGTTTCTTGCGCGCATCTCCAAAGGGCGCACCGTGCGTGAGTTCATCTTGGGCTGTGTGTTCGCACCGGCGCTGGTGTGCTTTGCCTGGATGACCATCCTGGGCGGCACCGCGATTGATCTTGAGCTATCCGGCGCGGCCGATGGGGCCATCATCGCAGCGTCCAATACCAACAAGCTGTTTGTGACCCTGGCGCAGATGATTGATGGCGGTCTTCTGACCGCGCTCAATGTGATGTGTGTTGTGCTGATTATGACGTTCCTTGTCACATCCGCAGACTCCGGCATCCTGGTGATGAACACCATCATGTCCGGCGGATCGCAGGAAACCGGCATCAAGCACCGCATCGTCTGGGGCATCATCCTGACCCTTGTGATCGGTGCGCTGATCCTGGCGGCGGGCGACAACAACCCGCTGGATGCACTACGCAACGCGATGATTATCGGGGCATTGCCGTTCACGATCGTGATGGGGCTGATGTGCGTATCGCTTGCCAAAGCGCTTTATCGCGACCGCCTGCGAGATCAGGAACCGACCTCAGCTGAGACGGCCTAAACAAATAGAAACGCGCCCGGTCAACACCGGGCGCGTTTTTCCTTGAACCGCGGGCGCAGGCGCCGCGGTCTTTCGGTCAGATGCCGATTTCACCCTGACATCCCTTTGCTTTGCGGCATGAGCCGACCCGCGGTCCGCGTCTCGGCCGCGCCTCTAATCGAGCCGTTCCGCCACGTCGCACAATTATTCAGCAGGCAAACCGGGCGGAGCCGCCCCGCATAATGAAAACTGTTGACTCGTTACATATTCCCTTTCATTCTAAATATCGGTACAAATGTTCTGATATATGGCACAATAGGGAGAACACATATGAAAAATCTCATTGCAGCCAGTCCAATCGCCGCAACAAGTGCCATCGCTCCGCAGATGGGCACGGCACAAAGCGCAACTGTTCAACAGATCATGGATCGCGGGACCATGCTGTGCTCGGGCTATAACGGCAGCTATTTCGGCTTCGTTGAGGTCAACGACAAGAACGAATGGAAGGGGCTTGATATTGACCTCTGCCGGGCTTTGACGACCGCTATTCTGGGTGATCCGGACGCAAACCAGATCGTGCCGCTCAGCTGGGCGCAGCGCTTCCCGGCGCTTCAGTCGGGCGATGTGGAGATCATCATCAAGGCAACCGGCTGGACGATGGGCCGTGACACCGAACTTGGTTTGCAGTTCAGCCTGCCATACTTCTTTGGCGGCACGCAATTCATGGCACATGGTGATCTTGGCGTGACGGATGCCTCAGGTCTCGCCGGCGGCACGATCTGCGTTGAAGCCGGCACCACGATCTAGCGTCTTGCGGCCAACTACCTCCAGACCATCGATGTCGAACATACCATGGTGTCCTATGAAAGCGCGTCCGAACTGCGGTCCGCCTATCTTGCCAATCGTTGTGACGCTTTCGCGGGTTGGGGTCCGAACCTTGCCGTCCTGCGCGCCACCGAGATCGAAGACCCCGACGCGCATGTGATCCTCAGCGACCAACTGTCGAGCGAGCCGATTTCAGCGGCTATGCGTCAGGGCGACGAAGGCTTTGTCGATACAGTCAACTGGATGCTGTCGGCGCTGCTGATCGCGGAAGAAGAGGGCATCACGTCGGCCAATGTCGAAGAGATGGTCGCCAACCCGCCGAACCCGCGCGTTGCACGTCTGCTGGGCGTTGAGCCGGGCATAGGTGAACGCCTTGGCATGCGCGACACCTGGGCGCGCGAGATGATCGCGGCAGTCGGCAACTTCGCCGAGATCTATGATCGTAACCTGGGTGCCGAAAGCCCCTACAACCTCGACCGTGGTCTCAACAACCTGTGGAGCCATGGCGGCGTTCTCTACGCGCCAATCCTCGACTGATCTGACACGATATCGAGCCGTCCCATTCGGGACGGCCTTTTCACATTCGGTTGGGGGCTTTTCATATGGCTACGGCAGAAGAACTGCGGGCGAAAGTCAAGCAGCGCAAGCTGATCATACAAAGCGGTCTGATCATTATCACGGTGCTGGCGGTCTGGGGCGGTGTGTCCAACGCGCAATTCAACCTCACACGTCTGAATATGACCAGCGGCTTTTCGTTCCTGGAACGCGGCACTGGCTGGGATTACTCGTTCTCGCTGGTGGAGCGGTCGATCAATGACCGCTACTATTACACCCTGTTTATCGGTCTGCTGAACACGCTTTTTGTGGGGTTCATCTGTATTATCACCACAACGATTTTCGGTTTTATTATCGGCACGATGCGCGATGCACGACACCCGGCGGTCAAGTTCGCCGCGAATGTCTATGTCCAGATTTTCCGCAATATTCCGCTGATCCTTCAGGCGATTTTCCTGTACGCCATTCTGATCCATATGGGCGGGCCGCGTCAGGCCATGAGCCTGGGCGATGTTGCGTTCCTGTCCGGTCGCGGTTTGATGCTGCCTGGCTTGAATATCACGCCGACCATCGCGGTCGCCCTGATGCTTGTCTCTTTCGCTTTGGCGATTGGGTTGATTGTCAAAGGCGTCTCGCTTTGGCGGGGCCTAGCGATTTGGCTTGGCGGCTCCATCGCGGTTGCCCTCCTGACCGCGCTGGCCGTCAAACCCGGGGACGAAGCGCTTTTGTCGATCCCGTCGCTGCAAGGTCTACGTTTTCAGGGAGGTATTTCTGTTCCGGTTGAGCTGCTGGCGATGATCGTGTCGATCACGCTTTACGGCAGCGCCTACATCGCCGAGATCGTGCGCGGTGGGCTCAGTCAGGTTCCGCGCGGCTTGGTCGAGGCAGGTGAAGCCCTTGGCCTGACCCGCGCCTACATCTGGAGCCGCATCAAAGTGCCTATGGCCTTGCGCAGCATCATCCCGCCGCTGGGCAATCAGTGGATCTTTATGATGAAGGCCACGACCATCGGTATCGCCGTCGGCTTCAGCGATCTTTTCTACATCACCGTCAATTCCATCAGTCAGTCGGGTCAGACGCTCGAGCTGATCTTGCTGCTGATGCTGACATTCCTCGCAATCAACTACTCTATCGCGCTGTTCACCAACTGGCTGAATGCGCGTTTGCAACTGAAGGCGCATTAAGATGACAGCGATGGACCTAAACCCCCCAAGCAAATTCGCTGTTGCGCGGCGCAACTTCGTCAAACGCCGCTTGCGGCCATCGTATCGGTCGTTATCTTTGCCGTTCTGGCCTACATCGCGTGGATGTTTTTTGACTGGGGCGTGCTGCGCGCGGTCTGGTCGCAAGAAAACGTGAATCAATGCACCGGCCATGGCGGTGGCGCCTGCTGGGCGGTGATCGACGCCCGCCACCGGTTGATCCTGTTCGGGACGTATCCCTTTGATGAGCACTGGCGTTCGACGCTGGCCGCCATCGCAATTGTCGCGACGGTGCTTGTGTCCTGCCTGCCGTCGGTATGGCAACCCAAGCGCCTGATCACGCTTTGGATCGCGGGTTTTGCAGCCTATTACCTGCTGATGGAAGGCAGCCTGCTGGGCCTTCAGCAAGTCACGACAGACGGGTGGGGTGGGTTGTCACTGACCTTGTTTCTGTTCGCGGCTGTCGTGCTGTTGGGCATGCCAATGGGGCTGGGTCTTGCGCTCATGCGCCGCTCGGAAATGCCGGTGGTCAAGTGGTTTGCCATTTTCATAATTGATACAATCCGCTCGCTGCCATTGGTCACGACGCTTTTCACGGCCTCCGTGGTTGTGCCGCTCTTCCTGCCCGGCTGGCTGGAAGGGGACAAGATCTGGCGTGTGATCATCGCCTTCGCGCTTTTCTTCGCCTGTTATCAGGCCGAGGTCTTTCGCGGCGGCTTTCAGGCCATTCCCAAAGGTCAGTTTGAAGCCGGTAAAGCCCTTGGTCTGAGTTATTGGAGCGTCCTGGGCCGGATCGTTCTGCCGCAGGTGTTCCGCCACGCGCTGCCCAGCACCGTGAACATGGTCGTCGTCACCTTCAAGGAAACCGCGATTGTCACGATCATCGGCTTCTTCGATATCCTCGCATCCGGCAAAACCGCCTTCGGCACTGTGGACTGGGCGCCCTATTACATCGAAGTCTACCTCTTTGTCGCCGCGATCTACTGGGTGTTCATCTTCTCGCTGGGCCAATATGGTGAGTACTTGAAAGACCGCATGGCCTTGTCAGAACACTGACACCAAAACCCCAAGGTCCGGTCGGCGATATGCGCCACCCAGCCTTGGGAAGGGACCCAAAGATGAGACTGCTGACACTGGCCCTGATCGGGCTGATCGCCGCGCTCCACCTCTATATCGCGTACTTTGAGATGTTCGCGTGGGAGACCCGCGGCCCTGCCGTTTTCCCTGACTTCCCCAAGGCTCTTTTTGCCGACACCGTGGTGCTGGCGGCCAATCAGGGGCTCTACAACGGCTTTCTCGCTGTGGGTCTGATCTGGTCGCTATTCATTGCAGACCGCCCATGGCAAAACCGGGTCGTGACTTGCTTTTTGGTGTTCGTCCTTGTGGCCGGGCTTTACGGTGCGGCAACAGCTTCGGTCCGCATCCTTTTTGTGCAGGCGGGTCCTGCATTGCTGACGCTGATATTGCTCTATCTGAGCAAAAACAAAGCGGACCGTCAGACAGCCGCTTAAAGTTTGTTGACGGGAACCTTCAACGTCATGTTGCCAGACGCATCCGTCGGCACTTCCCCGGCGCGGATGTTGACCTGTAGGGACGGAATGATCAGCTTTGGCATCGCCAACTGCGCGTCCCGCTCTTCGCGCATCTTCACGAAATCCGCGCGTGTGGTGTCGCCACCGACATGGATATTTGCCTTGCGTTGTGCGCCAATCGTTGTCTCCCACGCAATCGCGCGACCGCCGGGGCCGTAGTCATGGCACACAAACAGCCGCATCTGGTCGGGCAGGGTCAGGACGCGGGCGATGCTGTCGTAAAGCGCGCCCGCATCGCCGCCCGGAAAATCCGCGCGGGCGGAACCGCCATCGGGCATAAATAGCGTATCGCCCGCAAAGGCCGCGTCGCCCATGATATGCACCATGCAGGCCGGGGTATGGCCGGGCGTATGCAGCGCCGCACAGGTCATCGTGCCGACGCGGTACGTGTCATTATCCGTGAACAGCCGGTCGAACTGCGATCCGTCGCGCGCAAATTCGGTACCTTCGTTGAAGATCTTGCCGAACGTGTCCTGCACAGTCAGGATGTGCTCTCCGATGCCGATCTTGCCGCCCAGCTTTTGCTGGATGTAAGGCGCGCCTGACAGATGATCGGCGTGGACATGGGTCTCGATGATCCACTCGAGCGTCAAATCCTGCGCCTTGATATCCGCAATGATCTCATCGGCGCTGTCATAGCTCAGGCGTCCTGCGGCATAATCAAACTGCATTACCGCGTCGATCACCGCGCAGGAGGCGCTGTCGGGGTCCTTGACCAGATAGCTGATCGTATTGGACTGCGCGTCGAAATAGGCTTTTACCTCAGGACGGGTGTCCATCGTCACAGGGGGCAAGGCGGTCACGGCAATTCTCCTTCGTTAGTCGAGGGTGACAGACCCGTTCGGTGTCTTCACCACGAAAGATAGCGCAATATCGCCCTGATGCACCTCTGCCAGATGATCGACCTGTAGCGCTTTCAGAATACCGCTCAACGCGTCGGGGTCGGGATGACTTAGTATAACCGTCTCAAGGCGCACGCCGAGGTCTTGTTGACCCGTGCTGGGATGCGGACCGGGTGACCATTCGATGAACGCGGGCAACACGCCGTTCATGGGCAGGCTCCCATCCTTTGGAACCGTCAGACGCCATGACCTGTCACCGCGCGTGAACAAGACCACCTCGCCCAGATCAACAGGGCTTGCGGCGATCACCGCGTCCAGATCATCTGTCCCCACGACCCAGCACAACGCGCGGGGGCGCTGTGCCAAACGCGTTTGGGTGGCCGGATCATCCAGCGTGAACCAACGCGCGCGCCCCGGATCAGCGGGCGCATCGGGATCAATGGCGATCAGCTCAAAGAAGCTCTCATTGCCCGATTGCATCACGCAGTTATGCGTACTCATCGCGTCATGTTTGCCGCCACGCGGAACGGTAACACCAAGGGCGTCCTCCAGTGCCGCGAGGCCCTGTACCAGCGTGTCCGCACCAATCGCGAAATGGTCGATCTTGTTATGCATAGCTTACTCCGAACCGGCATTGAGAAGAGGCAGGGCTGCGGCCAGGTCCGCCTTCAGCGAGGCGGTATCCTCAAGCCCGATGTTAAAACGCACCAGCTGTCCGTCCTCGGACCAAGTGCCCGCACTGCGCTGTGGTTTGACCGGCAGCACAAGGCTTTCGAACCCGCCCCAGCTGACGCCGATGCCGAAATGGTGCAGCGCATCGACAAACGCACGGATCTGGTCGTCTGAACATGGATGAAAGACCACGCCGAACAGCCCCGCCGCCCCGCTGAAATCGCGCGCCCAACTGGCGTGGCCCGGGCAGCTTTCAAGGGCGGGATGCAGCACTGTCTTGACCTGCGGTTGCGCGGCCAGCCAGCCTGCGATCTCGCGGCCCGCCTGATCAAAATGAGCCATGCGCATCTTCAGAGTGCGCAATCCGCGCAAGGCCAGAAACACCTCTTGCCCGCCGGTCTTGTCGCCGATCCCCATCACCGTCTTGCGGATCCTTTCGGCGTATTTAGAGGTGCAGGCTATCATTCCCATCATACAATCGGAATGCCCGCTGAGGTATTTCGACATCGACGCCACGATCACATCGACACCCAGCGTCAAGGGCTGGCAAAAGACCGGCGTTGCCCAGGTGCCGTCCAGAATACTTGGCACGCCAGCGGTTTTTGTGGCTGCTGCGATGGCCGGGATATCGGGCACTTTAAACGTGCCGGATCCCGGTGCCTCGAACATCAGCGCTGCGGTGTTGCCCCGCAGCAGCGCTTCGACATCACCGCCGATCATCGGGTCGAAATACTCGATCTCGACCCCAAGCTGTGTCAGCAGCCCGTCGCAAAGCGCGCGGGTGTTGCCATAGACATGATCAGCGACAAGGATATGGCTGCCCGGACGCGCAAAGCTCAGCAGCGTTGTGCTGATCGCGGCCACACCCGAGGAGGTAAGCGTCACACGCGCGGCCCCCTCAAGCTGCGCCAGCATCGCCTCCAACTCAAAACTCGCGGCATTGCCGTACCGCCCATAATACATCGTTCCGGTGTCATACCGAGCATCGCGTGCCGCTTCGAACGCGGCCAAGGTATCAAAGACAATGGTTGAGCCCAGCTCAATCGGCATATTCACATGGCGCCCGTCGATGCGGGCGGGCCGTCCCATTTGTACCAGATCGTCAGATAGATTAGCTTCTGGGCTCGACATTCATTTCTCGCGCGGTTTCGTGTTTTGAAGGATGACAGTCGCGTTTATCTGTGTCAATATTTGGCATATATGTTTTATATATCAGCACATAGGCCGCGTGCATGACCAAGCACCGCAAGATCCTGACAGCGAACCATTGGGGCATGGGCATCGCCACGGTTGAGGGGGACCGCATCCTCTCGGTCGATGGGCATCCCACTGATCCCACTGCGTCCGAGATCAACGACAATATTCCGGGCAGCTTGCACGGAAAGGCGCGTGTTCTCAGACCCGCGATCCGCAAAAGCTGGCTTGACGGCACGCCGGGTGCCCGCCCGCGCGGGCGTGATGTCTTTGTCGAGGTCAGTTGGGAGCAAGCCCTTGATCTTGTCGCCAAAGAGGTCGCCCGTGTCCGCGATACCCATGGCAACAATGCGATCTATGCCGGCTCTTACGGTTGGTCCAGTGCGGGCCGGCTTCACCACGCGCAAAGCCAGCTCAAGCGGTTTCTGAACACCATCGGCGGATTTGTCCGCTCCGAAGGAAATTACAGCTACAACGCGGCCCTCGGTTTGATGCCCCATATCGTCGGTCCCTTCCGGACCCATGTCTCGCAAGCGACCCGTTGGTCGGTGATCGCCAAGCATACCGATCTTGTCGTGATGTTCGGCGGTATGGCGCTGCGCAACACCCAGGTCAGTGATGGCGGCGTCGCCAAGCACCGGATGGTCGACAATCTTGATGCCTGCGCAAAGGCCGGGGTGAACTTTATCAACGTCAGCCCCCTGCGCAGCGATCTGGCGGAGGGTCTTGGCGCAGAATGGATGCCCGCGCAGCCCGGCAGTGACACCGCGCTGATGATGGGCCTTGCCCACACGCTTCTGAGCGAAGACCTTCACAACCCCGCGTTTCTTGAGGAGTTCACGGTTGGTTTCGCTCAGATCAGCGCCTATCTACGGGGTCATGCTGACGGCCAGCCCAAAGACGCCAATTGGGCTGCTGCGCAGACCGGCCTGACACCGGACACGATCCGCGCGCTTGCCCGCCGCATGGCGCAAGGCCGCACAATGGTTACCGTTGCGGCAGGCGTGCAGCGCGGTGACTACGGTGAGCAGCCGATGTGGATGGCAGTCGCGCTGGCCGCGATGCTGGGCCAGATCGGGCTGCCCGGTGGAGGCTACACGATCGGCTATGGCGTGAACGCCAATATCGGCAATATCGAACGCCCGTTCCGCTGGGGTGCGCTTTCGCAGGGGCAAAACCCGGTGCGCGAATTTATCCCTGTGGCGATGATCAGCGATATGCTGCTGAACCCGGGCAAGCCGTTTTCCTATCAGGGCCAGACGCTTCATTTTCCCGATACGCGTTTGGTCTGGTGGGCCGGGGGCAACCCGTTCCACCATCACCAGGACCTCAACCGACTGCATGCTGCGTTCCAAATGCCTGACACGGTGATTGTGAACGAATTGAACTGGACCGCCACTGCGCGCCACGCCGATATCGTGCTGCCGGTCGCGGCCCCGCAAGAGCGCACTGACTTTGGCGCAGGCAAATCCGACAACGCGCTGATCCCGATGCCACAACTGATCCCACCGGCGGGGCAGGCGCGGATCGAATACGATATCTACGCCGATCTGGCCGCCCGCCTTGGCACCAAGGAGGCGTTTACCGAAGGCAAAAGCAGTGACGACTGGCTGCGCGATATCTGGGCTGCGACCCAAATCCGCGCGCAGGAATCCGGTATCACCTTGCCCGATTGGGACAGCTTTATCGCCGGCGATGTGATCTATCTGCCCGACCCCAGCCCTGATCAGGTCTTTCTGGCCGAATATCGCGCTGATCCGGTGGTCAACGCCTTGCCCACCCCGAGCGGCAAGATCGAACTGTTCTCCGAGACCATCGCGGGCTTTGATCTGCCCGATTGTAAGGGTCATCCGACCTGGTTCCTGCCAAGGGATCGCGCCGCCGGATTGGACAAAGTCCACCCGCTTGCGATGCTCTCAGGGCAACCCAAAACAAGGCTGCACAGCCAGCTTGATAATGGTGCCTACAGCCTGCGCCACAAGATCGCCGGGCGCGAACCGGTTCTGATCCATCCTGATGACGCGGCGGCCCGTGACATTTCCAACGGCGATGTGGTTGAGCTGTTCAATACCCGCGGGCGCTGTCTGGCCGGGGCCAAGATCACAGATGAGATCGCGCAGGGCTGTGTCTTTTTGTGGACCGGGGCCTGGTACGATCCCGATTTCGATGCGCCGCAACTGCGCGACCGGCACGGTAACCCGAACGTGCTGACCCATGATATCCGCACCTCTGCACTGACGCAAAGCCCGGCGGCCCATTCATGTATGATCGACATCCGGCGCTTTGACGGGGCTGCACCACCGGTTCAAGCCCATGATCCGCCGACTTTCGAAGCGGACCCATAGCTGATAGCAGAGTAAAAAAACAGGATCCTCTAGTGATGACAAGCGACGCGCCAAAAGAACCCAAAGTTGACTCGACACTCTCCAAGGGCCTGTCAATTCTGGAGAATTTGGCAAGCTCCCCAAGCGGGAAGGGCGTTACGGAACTGTCCAAGGAACTGGGCCTGACCAAGTCCAACACCTTCCGCCTGCTTCAGACGCTGACCGTGCTGGGCTATGTCCAGCACCGCCCCGACAAATCCTACGCGGCCACGCTGAAAACATGGCGGGTGGGGCGTGCATCGGTCGAAAACCTGAACCTGCGCGAATTGGCAGCACCCGAGCTTTCGTATCTGTCAAACGAAACCGGAGAGACGGTTTACCTCGCCGTTCGCGAAAACCTTGCTGTGATCTATATCGACAAGGTCGACAGCCAGAAACCGATCCGGTCTTGGAATGCAATCGGCGGCACCGCCCCGCTGCACTGCGTGGGCACGGGCAAGGCGATCCTTGCGGCGGATTACGTGAAGCTGCGCGACCAGATCATCAGTGCGTTGACCCACCACACGGACCGGACGCTCACCGATGTTGCGGCACTTGAGGCGGATATTGCGGCCACGCAGGAACGCGGCTACGCCTTCGACACGGGCGAATTTCGCGACCGCATCCTCAGCTTTGGTGCCGCCATTATCCTTCCCGGGGGCGAGCCTGTGGGTGCGTTGGGCATCTCTTTGCCTGACATCAATCTGCCCGATGACGGCATTGACCGGTTCGGCGGGCTGGTCGCTCATGCGGCCCGCAGTGTGTCTGCAAAGCTGGGCCGCAGTTAAGCCTGAGGTCTCAGGGTTTCTTTTCGGGAAACTCAATAGGGCCGCCTTGTTTTTCCCAGGTTGAGAAACCTTCCCTGAGGTGTGCAGCTTCAAAGCCCATGTCCTGCAAGGTCGCTGTCGTGATCGCCGACCGCCACCCGGACGCGCAATGCAAGACGTACGTCTTGTCGTCTTGGCCAAAGATGTCCTTGTAGTAAGGGCTGTCAGGATCAATCCAGAACTCGATCATCCCGCGCGGCGCATGAAAACTGCCCGGAATGTAGCCGCTGCGCTGGCGTTCACGCACGTCACGAATATCGACCACTACAACATTCGGGTCGTCGAGCATCGCGATCAGATCAACCGTTTCGATTTCTTCAATCCGCGCGCGGGCATCCGCGACCATCTGCGCGGAGGAGAGTTTCAGTTTTGCCATCAAGAGACCTTTTGTATTGATATATGGAACGCATATTTCAAATGTTGACACACGAGAAGGGGGTGTGCAACCTTTTGCGAGGATGGCAGCTCCCATCCCGCAACCGGAGAGTAAACGATGACGGCTCATAACGGTATTTCGCTCTGGGACGCCTCTGCTCAAGAGCCTGACTACCATGCCCCGATGGAGGCTGACACCACCGTTGATGTTGCGATTGTCGGGGGTGGGTTCACGGGTCTTTCAACCGCGTTGCACTGTGCCGAGGTCGGTTTGTCCGCCCATGTCCTCGAAGCGCGCCATATCGGGTATGGCTGCTCTGGCCGGAATGTGGGGTTGGTGAACGCGGGCATCTGGCTGCCACCCAAACAGGTCCGTGAAAGACTGGGCCCATCCTTTGGATCACGCTTTCTCAAGACCTTTGGGGATGGCCCCGATATGGTTTTCTCACTGATCGAAAAACATCAAATCCGTTGCGAGGTGACCAAGACCGGCACCATCCATGCGGCCCATTCGCCTAAAGGGTTCAAGGACCTTGAAGGGCGCTGGAAAGAATGGAACGCCATGGGCGAGCCTGTCGACCTGGTCAATCGCGACGAGGTTGCAAAGCTGATCGGTTCGGATGCCTTTCACGGTGGACTTGTCGATCACCGCGCGGGCACTGTAAATCCGATGGGCTATTGCCGGGGACTGGCGCGCGCCGCTTTGGGGGCGGGGGCCAAGATCAGCACAGGCGTTACCGTAGGCGCGTTGCGGAAAGACTGTGATCTTTGGAAAGTTGAGACAGACAAAGGCGTCGTCACCGCCAAACATGTCGTGCTGGGCACCAACGCGTATACCGACACGCTTTGGCCGAACCTCAAACGAGTCTTTACGATGATCCACTACTTTCAACTAGCGACCAAGCCGTTGGGGCCGGACGCCGCGCATATCCTCGCTGGACGGCAGGGGCTTTGGGACACCGGGCAGATTATGTTCAGCCTGCGCCGCGATGCCCATGACCGTCTGATCATCGGCTCTATGGGCAAGGTTGTGGGGGATGCCACGTCCGGCCTGTCCCATCGCTGGGCGCGCAAACAGCTTGCGCGTGTTTTTCCCGACCTCACCGGGATCGAATTCGAAGAGGCCTGGCACGGGCAGATCGCAATGACCCCCGATCACCTGCCGCGCATATATAACCTTGACGACAACCTTTATACCGCGATTGGGTATAACGGTCGGGGTATCACCACCGGCACGATTTTCGGCAAGTCAATGGCAGGTCTGCTGACAGGGATGGCTCCGGAAGACCTGCCGCTGCCGATCACCAAAATGTCGACGGTTCCGTCCGCACCTATCATGTCGCGCCTCTATGAGACCGCCTTTACTGCAAACCAAGTTTTGAAAAGCATCTAAACAATGACGAACTCTTCCATCCGCGTCGGCGTCGATATCGGCGGTACTTTTACAGATGTGGCGCTGACCCATGCAGGGGGTCTGTCGACCTGCAAAGTGCTGACCAGTTACGCGCAGCCCGAACAGGCCATTCTGGACGGCATCAAGATTGCCGCCGATCAGGCTGGGGTCGCAATGGGCGACATCGGGCAGGTCATTCACGGCACCACCCTCGTGACCAATGCACTGATCCAACGGCGTGGCGCGAAGCTGGCTTTCATCACGACCGAGGGCTTTCGCGACGTGATCGAGATGCGCTCGGAAAACCGGTTTGAGCAATATGACCTGAACCTTGTGCTGCCGACCCCTATGGTCCCGCGCGAGGACCGCTTTACCCTCAACGAACGTATGGGTCCGAACGGGGAGGTCCTGCTTGCTCTTGATCCCGCCGAGGTGGCGGCGATGGTCGATACGGTGCTGGCGGGCGATTACGAGGCCGTCGCCATCGGCCTCATGCATTCCTACGCCAACAGCGCCCATGAGGTTCAGATGGCCGAGGCGTTGCGCGCGGCAGCACCCGATATGTCGGTCTCGATCTCGTCTGTGATTTCGCCTCAGATGCGGGAACTACCGCGCTTTAACACCGTGATTGCGAACGCTTATGTGCAGCCGCAGGTCGCGGACTATCTGGGCCGTCTCGTCAAACGTCTTGACGGGGCCGGCGTCACCGCGCCGGTCTTCATGCTGCATTCGGGCGGTGGCCTGATCTCTGTCGCGTCTGCCGCAGAACAACCCGTCCGCTTGCTGGAGTCCGGTCCCGCCGGTGGCGCGATCTTCGCTGCTGACTTTGCGCGCGGACACGGCCTGAACAGTGTGCTGTCTTTCGATATGGGCGGCACCACAGCCAAGATTTGCCTGATCGAAGACGGTGCGCCCAAAACCGCCAACACGTTCGAGGTCGCCCGCACGTATCGCTTCAAGAAAGGTTCTGGCATGACCGTCTCGACCCCCGTCGTCGAAATGGTCGAAATCGGGGCGGGCGGCGGTTCCATCGCCTCGATCGACACGCTTGGCCGTATTCAGGTCGGCCCGCAGTCTGCCGCCTCCGAACCCGGTCCCGCCTGCTACAGCCGCGGCGGGCAAGAGCCGACGGTGACCGATGCCAACCTGCTTCTGGGCCGCCTTGATCCAGACAATTTCGCAGGCGGCGCAATCCCGCTTTCCGTGCCAGCCTCTGACACTGTGATGACCGGTAAACTGGCTGACACGCTCGGCATGACCCCGGCCGAGGCCGCGTTTGGCGTAACGGAGATGGTTGATGAAAACATGGCCAACGCGGCCCGCGTTCACACCGTCGAGAACGGTCGCGACATTGAACATTTCACGATGGTCGGCTTTGGCGGCGGCGCGCCGCTTCACGCCTGCCGTCTTTGTGAAAAGCTGGGCATCAAGGAATTGATCATCCCGCCGGGTGCGGGTGTCGGCTCTGCCATCGGATTTCTGAAAGCTCCGTTCAGCTATGAGGCCACCCGTGGCCTTTTCCAGCGCCTTGACGCGTTCGACGCGGCATCCATGAACACCACCCTTGCAGAGCTGGAAGACGAGGCAACCGCTTTCGTGAACGCAGGCGCCAAAGACGCGCAAACGACGATCCGCCTGACTGCCTTCATGCGCTATTCCGGTCAAGGGTGGGAAATCCCTGTCGCGCTTGAGTACAAGACCTTCGCGGACACCGACAAAAGCGAAATCCTGACCGCGTTCGAGGCCGCCTACCGCACGCTCTTTGGCCGCGTGATCGACGGTCTGGGTGTTGAGATTACAAACTGGTCCTTGGTGGTTGCGTCGGTTCTTCCTGAAACCGCTCGCGTCCTGCGCCACGCCAGCGGCACGCCTGTGACCCCATTGCGGACGCGCCGGTTTTTCGACGCCGCCTTGCGCCAAACCGTCGATGCGCAAGAGGTCGACCGCGCCGCCATGACCCCCGGTCAATCCATCGACGGTCCCGCCATCATCGTCGAGTCTGAGACGACGACAATCGTCACCTCCGCCTATCGCGCGGTGGGGCAGGGCGATGGCAGCCTGCGCCTGATCCAGAAGGAGCCGCAACCATGACCCCAAACGCGATTGACTATCAGATCATGTGGAACCGCCTCATCGCGGTTGTCGAGGAACAGGCGACCACGCTGATCCGCACCGCCTTTTCCACATCTGTGCGCGAGGCCGGTGATCTGTCCGCGGGGCTCTTTGACCGTCAGGGCCGGATGATGGCGCAGGCGGTGACCGGCACACCCGGTCATGTAAATGCGATGGCCGAAAGCGTCACGCATTTTGTGCGTGAAATCGGCCCGCAAAACATCTTTGAAGGCGACGTCTTCATCACGAATGACCCGTGGCTTGGCACTGGGCATTTGCATGACATCACCGTTGTCTCACCAAGTTTCCGCAACGGGCAGCATATCGGCTTTTTCGCCTGTACGGCCCATGTGGTCGATATTGGCGGGCGTGGTTTTGGCCCTGACGGCAATGAGGTCTTCGAAGAAGGGCTTTTGATCCCGGTTATGAAGTTTGCCGAACGCGGCACCGTCGCCCGGGACCTTGTGCGCATCGTGCGCGCCAATGTCCGTGAACCCGATCAGGTGGTGGGCGACATGTATTCCCTTGCTGCATGTAACGAGGCCGGGGACCGCCGTCTGCAATCCATGATGGGCGAGTTTGGCATTGATGATCTTGAGGGGTTGTCGGAATTTGTGATCGCCACCAGCCGCAAAGCCACGCGCGAGGCCATCGCCCGCGTGCCCGACGGCTCTTTCACGCATACCATGCAGGTCGATGGCTATGACGAACCCGTATTGATGGTGGTAAGGCTCGATATTGATGGCGACCAACTCAAGGCTGATTTTGACGGCACCTCGGGTATGAGCCGTTTTGGCGTGAACGTGCCCGAAGTCTATACCCGCGCCTACGCCTGCTACGGCCTGAAATGCGCGATCGCGCCGCAAGTGCCCAATAACACAGGCTCGCTTGATCCGTTTGAAATCATGGCCCCTGAAGGCTGTATTCTGGCGGCCAGACGCCCGGCGCCGGTGTCGGTGCGTCACGTGCTGGGTCATCTGGTGCCGGACGTTGTGCTTGGCGCGCTGCATCATGCCTTGCCCGAAACCGTGCCCGCAGAAGGCGCAAGCGCCCTTTGGAACATCCAGATCTCCGCACGACCCAGCGATCCTGACAGCGGCCTGCGCAATTCCGAAGTGCTGATGTTCAACTCTGGCGGCACAGGGGCGCGGCCTGCGCACGATGGGCTGTCGGCCACGGCCTTCCCCTCGGGGGTGTCCACCATGAGTGTCGAGGCCACCGAGCATGTCGGCCCGATCACCGTCTGGCGCAAGGACCTGCGCGAAGGCTCTGGCGGCCCCGGCGCGTTGCGCGGCGGCCTTGGCCAGATCATCGAGATTGAGCCGCGCGCGGGCTACGATTTCTACTTCAACGCCATGTTTGATCGTGTAGAAAACGCAGCACGAGGCCGCGACGGCGGCAAGCCGGGCGCTGCGGGCCGTGTGGAACTGGCCGATGGCACCAAACTGCGCAGCAAAGGGCGGCAACTGGTCAAATCCGGCCAGCGCCTCAAGCTGAGCCTACCCGGTGGGGGCGGTTACGGCACGCCCGAACGCCGCGATCCGGCGCTGGTTGACAGCGACATACGCGCGGGCCTCATCACACCGGCTCAGGCCAAGAAAGACTATGGATTCAAAGGATAAAGCGATGACGCAGAAACAACTTGCACTTGTCACGGGCGCTGCACAAGGCATCGGGTATGCCTGCGCCGAGGCGTTGGCCGAAGACGGATTTGACGTGATCTTGTCGGACATCAACGCCGATGGCGTGGCCGAGGCCGCCAAGACGCTGGGTGCGGTTGCCGCGATCCCGTGCGACATGGGCGACACGGCCCAGATCGAAGCGATGTTTGCCCGGATCGCAGCCGATCATGGCCCGCTTCATGCGTTGGTCAACAATGCAGGCGTCGCAATGCCCGGTGATTTTCTGGACTATGATCTGGCGACTTTCGAAAAGGTGATCGACGTCAATCTGCGAGGCGTCTTCATCGCGACCCAGATGGCCGCCCGCGTCATGGTCGAGCACAAGATCGCAGGTGCCATCGTCAACATGTCCTCGATCAACGCGCAGGTCGCGATCCCGGCGATCCCGGCGTACTGCGCGTCCAAAGGCGGCGTCATGCAGCTGACCAAAGTCGCAGCCCTCGCGCTTGCCAAGAACAACATCCGCGTCAATGCAGTTGGCCCCGGCTCCATTGACACAGAGATGATGGCGGGCGTGAACGCAAATCCCGAAGCCTTCAAAGTCGCCATGTCGCGCACCCCGCTGGGCCGCCCCGGCGATGCTCGCGAAATCGGCGATGTCGTTGCGTTCCTGTGCTCCAAAAAAGCCAGCTACATCACCGGTGAGACGATCTATGCCGACGGTGGCCGCCTTGGCCTGAACTACACGTGCTAAGGGTCCGCACATGAAGAACCTGGTTTGATCGCAGTGTCCTATGATGCGACATATGCTGAATGGCAAGCGGACCCGGTCGCGTTCTGGGGCAAGGCAGCCCGGGACATCGACTGGTTCACGCCCGCCATATCCGTCTTCAACCCAGACAGCGGCGTATATGGCCGCTGGTTCGACGGGGCGACCTGCAACACCTGCTACAATTGCGTGGACCGGCATGTGCTTGCAGGGCAGGGCGACCAAACTGCCGTGATCTACGACAGCCCGGTCACAGGGCAGGTGCAACGCTTCAACTACGCGGAACTTCTGGATCAAGTCAGCGCGCTCGCCGCTGTCTTGTGCAACCTCGGGGTCAGTCATGGCGACCGTGTTGTCATTTACATGCCGATGGTCCCGCAGGCGACCTGATCGGACCCGCCGCATGACCGATCCCGCCGCCAAACCCTGAAGGAGACTGCCCATGACTGCCGCCGTTGAGATGAAGAACGTCAACAAATTCTATGGCACCTACCATGCTCTGAAAGACGTCAATCTGTCTGTTGCCAAAGGCGAAAAGATCGTCGTTTGCGGGCCGTCCGGGTCGGGCAAATCCACGATGATCCGCACGATCAACCAACTTGAAGAGCACCAGTCGGGTGACATCCTGATCAATGGTGAAATGATCAGTGCGGACGCCCCCAACATTGAAGAGATGCGCCGCGAAGTGGGCATGTGCTTTCAGCATTTCAACCTCTTTCCCCATCTCTCGATCCTTGAGAACTGCACCCTCGCACCGATGCTGGCCCGCAAGGTGCCACAAGCCGAAGCTGAAGAGACTGCGATGATGTTTCTGAACAAAGTGCAGATCGGCAATCAGGCCGAGAAGTACCCCGGCCAGCTTTCCGGCGGTCAGCAACAACGCGTCGCCATCGCCCGCGCGCTTTGCATGAAGCCCGAGATCCTGCTCTTTGATGAGCCAACCTCCGCGCTTGACCCTGAAATGATCGGCGAAGTGCTCGACGTGATGGTGACCCTAGCCGAAGAGGGCATGACGATGATCTGCGTCACCCACGAGATGGGCTTTGCCCGCAAGGTCGCCGACCGTGTGCTTTTTATGGACGCTGGCGAGATCATTGAAGAAAACGACCCGGAGACATTCTTCACCTCCCCCTCAAGCGAGCGCACGCGTACCTTCCTCGATCAAGTGCTGACCCACTAAACCGCTTATCCGCGCGAAAAGCAGATGGTGGGCGACCCTGGAACCGAACCAGGCGTGCGTCTCCGCGAGGGAACGCAGTGGCCCCTGCCAATGGGGCATTCCACGCGCAGGGACGCTCCGGGGGAGCGTTCGGTCTGTAGTTCTAACTTTGGTATGATTGAAGCGACCCTTTCGGTGATTTGCTGCGCAATTCACCTTTCGGGAGCTGCATTTCATTTCATGAAAAGCAGATGGTGGGCGACCCTGGAATCGAACCAGGCGTGCGTCTCCGCGAGGGAGTTACAGTCCCCTGCCACACCTTGCGGCCTGTCGCCCACTGGCGGACCGAATACGCAAGGCGCTTGAAGCCGTCAAGACGAAATTCGCTTGCACCGCGCGCGCGCAGACGCCATGCCAGAGGCAACGAAAGGGACCCCCATGAAGAAACCCAAATGGGTCATCGAGAAAGAGCAATCGCGCCGCGCGTCCGCCGCAGAAACGGTTTGGCTCTTTGGTCTGCACGCCGTCCGCGATGCGCTGGAAAACCCAGCCCGCGAGAGGCTGCGCCTTGTGGTGACGTTGAACGCGCAAACCAAGCTGGCCGATGCCATTGCCGCTTCCGGCATGGCGCCCGAGATCAGCGATCCCCGTAAATTCGCAGCCCCGCTGGATCCGCAATCGGTGCATCAGGGGGCAGCACTTGAGGTCAAACCGCTCCACTGGGGCAGCATCGAAGAACGCTGCCTTGCCACCGATGGCCAGACCCCCCGTGTTGTCCTGCTCGACCGTGTGACCGATCCGCATAATGTCGGTGCGATCCTGCGCTCGGCCGAGGTGCTTGGCGCCCGCGCGGTCATTGCCCCCCACCGGCAATCTGCGCCCGAAACAGGCGCACTGGCCAAAACTGCGTCCGGTGCGCTGGAACGTCAGCCCTACCTGCGGGTCAAGAACCTTGCCAACGCGATGGAGACACTGCGCGCCATGGGCTACATCCTGCTGGGTCTGGATGGCGACGCCGACACCACCATTGATGTCGCGATGATCGGCAAGACCGACCGCCCCGTCGCGCTGGTTCTGGGGGCCGAAGGGCCGGGCCTGCGCGAAAAGACCAAAGACACCTGCGACATGCTGGTCAAAATCGACGCGCAAGGGGTATTCGGATCGCTGAACGTCTCAAATGCTGCCGCCGTCGCCCTATATGCGTCTACACGGACGTAAAGGAACGCATATGCCCACCACCAAAGTCGCCACCTGTTGTTACTGCGGTACCCGCGCGGCCCTTGTGCTGCGCGGCAAGGACCGGCACGAGCTTAGCTGCCGTGCCTGTGGCGCGCCGCTGCATGATCTGAAAATGATCCCGCGCAGCGATCAGGGGGGGCGTCGCGAACAGGTCAAGCCGTCGCGTGTCCGCAACAGGCCTGCCGACCCGATCAAGGGTTACAAATGGGATGAGCGTAAGCGCAAAAAGCCCAAAAAACGCAAATCCCTGAGCCGAAAAGTGCTGGAAGAGGCGTGGGACGTGCTCGAAGATATCTTCGACTGAAACAATTTTCACGAGGCCCGCGATCCCGATCACGCTCCGGCGAGGGGGCTTTTCAGGACAGGCCCCGACGCGCATCTTTGCTCCATCGCAACCCGAACCGGAGCCTCGCCCATGTCCACCACTACCTCCCGCCGCGCCTTTCTTGGCCTGCTTGTCGCGATCCCCGTGACCGGCACGCTGATCCGTCCCGCCCTCGCCGAAGAGCCTTGGGTCTTTGCGTCGGACGGTATCGCGATCAACGGCTACGACCCGGTTGCTTACTTCACCGAAGGCAAACCCGTCGAAGGCTCCGCCGAACATGCGGTCGAATGGAAAGGCTCAACCTGGCACTTTTCGTCTGCCGAAAACCGCGCCGCGTTTGAAATGAACGCCGATGGCTACGCGCCGCAATACGGCGGCTATTGCGCCTATGCGGTTAGCCAGGGCTACACCGCCAAGACCGTTCCGGATGCGTGGACGGTCCACGAGGATAAGCTGTATTTGAACTTCTCCAAAGGTGTGCGCCGCCGTTGGCTCAGAGACGTCCCTGGCCACATCGCGTCCGCGGATGCCAACTGGCCGTCGGTCCTGAGCGCTTAACGTTTCGTTCACAGAATCGTGGCAACCTCTTCAAAGTCGTTGCCGCGACCCTATCTCTACTAACAGAAGCGCAAGCATGGAACTCTTGTGTTTCACTTCACTGTCCCTCGTTCCGCGACTGGCGCTCGGGTTCTCCCGAGCGCTTTTTTATTTTCAGGAGGAGGCGGGTCAGAACCAAGTACAATCCTTAAGATTTGCTGTCTTTTTGGGTTTCTGCTCTACTACTCAAACAATAAAAAAGATCGGAACAAGGAATGGTCAAGGTTATCGGCATCGGTGGTTTTTTCTTTAGAGCCAAAGATCCCAGCGACTTGGCCAACTGGTATAAGACACATCTTGGAATTGATCCCGCGCCCACTTCTTCAACAATGAGACCTTGGACAACAGAACAAGGCGTGACGATCTTTTCGCCATTTGATGAAGGCACCGACTATTTTTCAAAACATAAAGTATTCATGTTGAATTTCCGTGTTGAGAACCTCAGCGCCGCGCTGGATGAGTTGAACGCAGCGGGGATCGAAAGCGGTGAAGTAGTCAACATGGATGGTGTCGGGCAGTTTGCACGTATCCATGATCCTGAAGGCAATCCGATTGAACTTTGGCAGGCGTCGGAAGCCTAGTTTTGCATCGATCGGCCACAGGGTCCGGTTATCCCGCTCGCCTGCCATCGCAAACCTTCGGGCTTCCGGTCAAACATCATCTCACGTTATGCTGTGCCCATGACCACCGACACCCAGCTCAAACACATCCTCACCACGACCCGCACCATTGCTGTCGTAGGTGTCTCGATGAACCCCGTGCGGCCCAGCTACTACGTCGCGCGCTACCTTTCGCTGAAAGGCTTCACCGTGCTCCCGGTGAACCCTGGTCATGCGGGCAAGAGCCTTTTCAATGCCGAGGTGAAAGCGTCGCTCAGCGACATCGACCAACCTGTCGATATGGTCGATATCTTCCGCCGCTCCGAAGCTGTCCCTCCGATTGTCGACGAAGCCCTCGATCACTTTCCCGATCTTAAAACCATCTGGATGCAGATCGGTGTCGAACACGCACAGGCCGCCGCCAAGGCGGACGCCCGCGGCGTCACCGTCATCCAGAACCGCTGTCCCAAGATCGAATATCAGCGTCTTTTTGGCGAGTTGCGCATGGGCGGCTTTGCAACAGGTGTCATCAGCTCGAAACTCTAGCGTTGCCCGAACATCAGTTTTGCCCCAGAATCCGGGCAAAACAATAAACGAGCAGGTAAAATGACAGATCAAATCATCCCCGAAGGGCAGGCTGCGGCCGTCACCAATGCAAAACTGGACCAGCTCCTGCGTCTCGCCGACGAGCAGGTCCATCTTCAACGTGTCAGCCTGCTGGAGGACGGTCACATTCTGTCGTTCACCCATGCGGGGCAGCGTATCCGCTTCAGCATCCCCGACGCCTCGCGCGACTATATCCAGCGCGTGATTCTGCGCAGTCACGGCTTCTTTGAACGCGCCCTTCTGGCCAAGCTCGAAGCCGCGAGTGTCGTGCCCGAGGGGGCAACGATCTATGACATCGGCGCCAATATCGGCAACCACACCGTCTATTTCTCGAAGGTGATGAAAGCCAGGAAGGTCGTCGCGCTCGAGCCGCAGCTGGCCTGTTTCGTCACCCTCAAGGACAACGTCAAACTCAACGCCCTGAAAGGTGTCAAAACCCACGCCTGCGCGCTGGGCAGCGGTACGGGCACGGCTTCGGTTACGGGGTTCAAGCCCTACAACAGTGGCGGAACGATGTTCACCGAAAGCGCCGATGGCGATTTTGAGCTGCGCAGCCTGGACGACGTTGTCGCACAGGAAAAAGACAAGCATATCGACTTTATGAAGATCGACGTGGAAGGCATGCAAATGGCCGTCCTGTCGGGCGCGGATAACGTCCTGTCGTCAATGAAGCCCGCGATCTGGGTAGAGCTTCTGGCAAAGGAAGACGAGGTCGCCGAAACGTCCGAATTCCTCGCAGGTTATGGCTATCGCGCCCAGCAACTTGGTCCGCAAGACTACCTGTTTCTGGGTTAGAAAGCAGGCGAAAGCCCTTTGAGGGGGCCTTCGCCGGTCTTGCTTTAAGCCGCCAAAGCCAGCTTGTAGACATGGATCTCAAAGGTCGGGTGCATTTCTGCGCCCAGCACATTTTCCTTGTGATGCCGGTAGGTTGACCGCCAGTAAGGCTGAATGACAACGCCTTCATCCCGCATGATCTGCTGAACCTCTGCCATCGTTTCGCGCCGCGTTTCCGCATCTGCGATCGACAATGCCTTGTTCAGCGCCGTGTCGAAATCGGCATTCGAAAACGCGCTTTCATTCCACGCTTCGCCAGACCGGTAGGCCAACGCCAGAACCTGAACGCCCAAGGGCCGCTGTGCCCAGTCTGTTGTGGAATAAGGATACTGTGCCCAGTCATTCCAGAAGGTCGATCCCGGTAGAATGGTCCGTTTCACATTAAAGCCCGCATCCCGCAACTGCGCAGCCACCGCATCGGTGGTGTTCTTGCGCCAGTCATCATCGATCGAGATCAGCTCATGCTCGAAATCGGCCATCCCGGCTTCGGTCATCAGTTCCATAGCCTTGGCCGGATCAAATTCCGCCGGGCCGATATCGGCATATTCGGGGTGGATCGGACACACATGGTGGTTTTCGGCCAACGTGCCCTGATCTGCGTAGCCCAACGTCAGGCAAACCTGATTGTCGACAGCCATCGCCAGTGCCTGCCGCACGCGCTTGTCGGCATAGGGCTGCATACCATCGACCTCAGCCGCCTGATTGGGGCGCACGACCAGCGTGTTGGCCGTGATCGCTTCGGTTTTGGTCCAGCCGATGCCGTCGAAAATCTCGATGAACTCGCCCAAAGATTCGTAAATCATATCAACCTCTTCGGCATCCGCCGCCGCGAGGATAGAGGCCTGGTTGGTCCCGTAATCAATATACTCGATCCGCTCCAGCGCGGCCTCACCGATCACGCCCTTGCCCCACCAGGTATGATCCGTGTTCCGGACCAATACCGCTTTCACCGACACCTCGAAACTCTCGGGCAGGTATGGGCCGGTGCCGATTGGATTGGCCAGCGGATCACCGTCAAAGCTCTGATGCACGACCGGGGCAGGGTAGTCCGAAAAGCCCGCGATCAGCGTGATATCAGGCTGGTTCAACACCAGTTTCACGGTCTGCGGATCCACCACGGTGATCGCACCTTCGCGCGCCATCCCTGTCTCATCATCAATCAAAGACGCCACGCGGCTGGCCATCGAATTGCCTTCGACGCCTTTTTCGCACCAGCGCGCGATGTTGAACGCCACGTCGTCCGCAGTGAACGCATCGCCATTGTTCCATGTCACACCAGGCCGCACATTCAGCGTATATTCGGTCGCGTCGTCATTGACCTCCCAGCTTTCCAGCAGAATGCCGCGAAAGGTTCCGTCCGAATTGTACTCAACCAGATACTCCAGCCAGCCGCGGGTGAAGTTCGACATCTGCGGCCAGTCGAAAGTGCGCGGATCTTTCAACGCCTTGACCGTGCTCTCGATGCGCAATGTGCCACCGTCCTGCGCTTGTGCGGTCGCGGCTGTTGGCGCGACGGCCCCAAGCAGCCCGTAGGCTGCAGCAGCGGTGACACCCAACGATGTCGCGCGTATTAAAAACTCGCGCCGCGACAAGGTTCCGGCATGAACCTCCTTGGCATAAGCGCGTGCGGCAGGGTGCAAAGAAACTGGATCATTAGACAGCATGCTAGGGTATCCTATTGCAGATAAGGGGAAAAATAACTTTCTCGCCCGAAGATCAATTGCGGCTCTAACCCTATGGTGAGCAAATCAGGCGACGTCCCAAATAAGACAGAGCCCGCCTTATCTTGCAAGCGCTTCTCGCCCCTGCGCTTCCACTTGGTTAAAATATCCCCGCCGGAGGCAAAAATTAAGCAAGATAATGCGCGTCAGCGCCCCGCTTTTTCAGCGATGCCCGAGGTGCCTTCCCGTCGCTCCAGCTCTGCCAGAACATCCGCCAAATCCACGTCCCGCGCACGCAGCATCACCAACAGATGATAAAGCACATCGGCCGCCTCTGCCGTCAGCGCGGCGCGGTCGCCCTTGACCGCCTCGATAATCGCTTCAACCGCTTCCTCACCGAATTTCTCGGCGCATTTCTCCGGCCCCTTGGCCAGCAGCTTTGCGGTCCAACTGTCATTGTCGCCCTCAGCCGCGCGGGCCGCAATCGTCTCGCTCAATCGCTCAAGAACGCTCATGCCAACCTCATCGGAATGCCCGCGGCGGCCATGTGTTCCTTGGCCTCGCGGATGGTGTAGTCGCCAAAATGAAAGATTGACGCGGCCAGCACCGCGCTTGCGCCACCTTCGGTGACACCTTCCACCAGATGATCCAAAGTACCCACACCGCCAGACGCGATCACCGGCACGCTCACCGCATCCGAGATGGCGCGCGTCAGCGGCAAGTTAAAGCCCGCCCGCGTGCCGTCGCGATCCATTGAGGTCAGCAAGATCTCTCCCGCGCCTTTTGCCACAACGGTTTTCGCAAACTCCACCGCATCAACACCCGTCGCGCGCCGCCCGCCATGGGTGAAAATCTCCCACTTGCCGGGGCTGACGGTCTTGGCATCAATCGCCACGACGATGCACTGCGATCCGAACCGCTCTGCCGCGCGGGCCACCACATCCGGGTCCGCCACAGCGGCCGAGTTGAACGACACCTTGTCGGCCCCTGCCAGCAGCAAATCCCGCACATCCTCCGTCGTGCGTACCCCGCCGCCAATTGTCAGCGGCATAAAGCATTGCTCTGCCGTGCGCGTCGCCAGATCGAACATGGTCCCCCGGTTCTCGTGGGTCGCGTGAATGTCCAGAAAACACAGCTCATCCGCGCCGGCGGCATCATAGGCCTTGGCGCTTTCCACCGGGTCGCCCGCATCAACCAGATCGACAAAGTTCACACCTTTGACCACGCGCCCATCGGCAACGTCGAGGCAGGGAATGATGCGTGTTTTCAACATGAAACCGTCTTACGCGCTCAGGCCAGCGCCGCCAATGCCTCTTTCAGATCAAGCGCGCCGTCATAAAGCGCGCGTCCTGAAATGGCGCCGTTCAGGTTTGCCCCGCAGTCGCGCAGCGCGACGATATCGTTCAGCGACGACACCCCGCCTGAGGCGATCACCGGAATGGAAACGGCCCGTGCGAGCGCTGCCGTCGCCTCGATATTCGGCCCCTGCATCGCGCCATCACGGTTAATATCGGTGTAGATGATCGCGGCGATACCTGCATCCTCGAACCGGCGCGCCAGATCGGTGACGGTTTGATCCGTCTCCTCCGCCCAGCCGCGCGTCGCGACCATGCCATTGCGGGCATCCAGACCTACCGCGACTTTGCCAGGGAAGGCCGTCGCGGCTTCGCGCACCAGATCGGGGTTTTCCACCGCGACCGTTCCAAGGATCACCCGCGCCAGCCCTTTGTCGATCCAACGCTCGATCGTGGCCATATCGCGGATGCCGCCGCCCAGTTGCGCAGGCACTTTCGTGCGCTCCAAAATCGCCTCGACCGGCGCCGCGTTCACCGGCTCCCCCGCAAAAGCGCCATTGAGATCAACAAGATGCAGCCATTTGCAACCCGCTTGAACAAAAGCCATCGCCTGGGCGGCAGGGTCATCATTGAACACCGTCGCCTGGTCCATTTCGCCCTTCACAAGACGCACCGCTTGCCCGTCTTTCAGGTCAATCGCAGGGTATAAGATCATCGCGCAAGGCTCCTAAGTCGCAGTCGCGCGCTCTATGGCATGACGGAGCGGCACATGCAAAGCGACCCCACGTTAGTCTTGATCGGATCAGCGGCGATGCGCTTTGATCGCAAAAACGTCTAGGGAGGACACCACAATGAAACGCATCACCCTTATTGCCGCCGCCTGTCTGATGGCCAGCGCAGCCTCTGCCGATCCGGTCGCAGGCACCTGGAAAACTCAGCCCGGCGACGACGGCGCCTATGGCCATGTCACCGTCGCGCCCTGTGGTTCTGCGATTTGCGGCACGATTGCCAAGGCGTTCAACGCATCCGGCCAAGAGATCGCCTCCGACAACATTGGAAAACCGATCATCTGGGACATGAAAGCAAAGGGCGGTGGTGCCTATTCGGGTGGCAAAATCTGGGCCCCCGACCGCGACAAGACCTATAACTCCAAGATGAGCCTGTCCGGCAACGCACTGAAAGTAGAGGGTTGCGTTCTTGGTATCTGTCGCGATCAAATGTGGTCCCGCGTTAACTAGACTACAGTTTCCAGTTCAGGAAATTCCCAATCATCCGGAGGCCGGCTTCTTGGCTTTTCTCCGGATGAAATTGCAGGCCAATCATGTTCTGCGTTGCCACAATCGCGGTGACATCTCCACCATATTCGACATGCGCCAAACGACTTGAGCTTTGCTCGACAACCATATGATATGAGTGGACAAAATAGGCATGATCGCCCGTCTTGACACCCTCCAGAACAGGGTGCTGGGCCTCAAGCACAAGGTTGTTCCATCCCATATGCGGCACTTTCAGCGACGCGTCTGACGGCGCGATCTTCACGACCTCTCCGTCAACCCATCCAAACCCATCCGTGTCGCGGTACTCACGCCCGACCGTGGCCATCATCTGCATACCAACGCAAATCCCCATAAAGGGTTTTGCCTGCTCCACAGCCCCCTCGCGGATCGCCTCAAACAGCCCGTCGCGCGCCATCAAAGCATCTTTACATGCCGGAAACGCCCCATCCCCCGGCAACACAATCCGGTCCGCCCGCGCCACGTCTTCGGGTCGGTCGGTAACGATCACCTCGCCGCCACCAACCTCCAAAGCCATCCGCTGAAACGCCTTCTCGGCCGAGTGCAAATTGCCGCTGTCGTAATCAATCAGAACGGTCAGCACCGCTTACAACGCCCCTTTGGTCGACGGGATCGCATCCGCCTTACGTGGGTCCGTCTCCAACGCATCGCGCAGCGCGCGCGCGACGGCCTTGAATGTGGCCTCGGCAATGTGGTGGCTGTTGATCCCGTGCAACTGATCCACATGCAGCGTGATCCCGCCATGGGTTGCGAACGCCTGAAAGAACTCGCGCACCAGTTCGGTATCAAACGTTCCGATCTTGGCCGTCGGCATCTCAACATTCCACACAAGGAAAGGCCGCGCCGACAGGTCCAAAGCCGCGCGCACCAGCGCGTCATCCATCGGCAAAAGGCACGCGCCATAGCGCACGATGCCGCGCTTGTCACCCAAGGCCTCGCTTAACGCCTGACCCAATGCAATCCCGGTATCCTCGACCGTGTGGTGGTCATCAATATGCAGATCGCCCTTTGCGCGAACGGACATATCCATCAGCGAATGGCGTGCCAGCTGATCCAGCATATGATCAAAGAACCCGACGCCTGTCTGGTTGTCGTAAGTCCCTGTTCCGTCAAGATTAATCTCGACGGTGATCTGGGTCTCTGCCGTGTTACGGCTGACGCTTGCTGTCCTCATATCCGCTCTCCTTTGGCGGCCTTATACGCAGACCACCCCTGCCAGAAAAGCGGCGATTTTTTCAAGCCGCACATGATGTTACCCAATTGCCCGCCTGCATTTCAGGGCTACCCATCCGCGCCCATCCGCGTCAAACTGCGCGGCAGGGAGACACCGCCTATGACCATCCGCCTTGGCTGCATCGCCGACGACTTTACCGGAGCGACCGATCTCGCCGGTCTGTTGGCCCGCTCCGGCCTGCCGGTGTCCTTGCGCATCGGCACCCCGAGCGACGCCACCGACCTCGCGCCGTTCGAGGTCATCGCCCTCAAAATCCGCACCAACCCGGTGGAGGACGCCGTTGCACAAGCCTTGCAAGCGCTCAACTGGCTCAGGGCAGGGGGCGCCGCCCAGATTTTCTGGAAATACTGCTCCACCTTCGACAGCACGTCTGACGGCAATATCGGCCCCGTGGCCGAGGCGCTGATGGACGCGCTGGGAACCGATCAAACGATCTATTGTCCGGCGTTTCCTGAAAATGGCCGGAGTATCTTCATGGGGAATCTGTTTGTCGGCGAAGACCCCCTCTCCGAAAGCCCGATGAAGGATCACCCCCTGACGCCCATGCGCGACAGCAACCTGATGCGCTTGCTCGCCCCGCAGGTCACCAAACCTGTGGGCCTCGCCAACCGCCTCACCGTCGCTGCAGGCCCGCAGGCCCTGCGCGACCGTCTGGTCGATCTCAAGGCCCAAGGTGTTGCACATGTCGTAACCGACGCCGTGGCCAATGACGATCTGCACGTCATCGCCGAGGCCTGCCGCGACATGCCATTGCTCACCGGCGGCAGCGCCGTCGCCATGCCGCTCCCGGCACTGTTCCAACAAGACGGCACGCTCGAAAACGCCGCCCCCTTCCAAGCCCCGAAAATCGACGACACGCCCGTCATTCTCTCCGGCTCCTGTTCGACCATGACAAACGCCCAAGTCGCTGCGTTCAAAGGCGAAAAGCACCGTCTCGACCCGCTCGACATTGCCGAGAACGGCGCGCAGGCCGCCATCGATTGGCTCCACCAGCAACCGACAAACGCCCCCAAACTGCTCTACGCCACCGCTGATCCGGCTTCCGTCAAAGCCGCCCAAGCCAAGCTTGGCACCGCCGCCGCAGGCCAGCTGATCGAAGATACGCTCGACACGCTCGCGCAAAAAGCCCTCAAATCCGGCCACCGCCGCTTTATCGTCGCAGGCGGTGAGACCTCCGGCGCGGTCACCCAAGCCCTGCACGTCTCCCGCCTCGCCATCGGTCCCGAGATTGCCCCCGGCGTGCCCTGGACCTTCGCGACCAGCGCAGGACATCCCATCGCGCTCACGCTCAAATCCGGCAATTTCGGCGCAGAAACCTTTTTCCAAGACGCATTTGAGGCCCTATGACACCCGACAATAAACTCCGCGAAGATATCTGCATCCACGCCAAATCCATGTTTGACCGGGGCCTGACTGTGGGCAGTTCCGGCAATATCTCGGCGCGGATGTCAGATGGCCGCCTTCTCATCACACCCACGGGCTCGTGTTTTGGCCGCCTTGATCCGGCCCGCCTTTCGGTGCTTGAGAATGGCCAACATGTCGAAGGCGATCCCCCCACGAAGGAGATCCCGCTTCACACCGCTTTTTATGACACGCGTCAGGGAACCGGCGCAGTCGTGCACTTGCATTGCAGCCATGCCACGGCACTCTCGATCCTGCCCGACACAGATCCTGACAACATGCTGCCGCCGATCACAGCTTACGGCGTGATGCGGTTGGGAAAGGTTAAGTTGCTGCCTTATTTCATGCCCGGCGATGACGCCATGGGCGACGCTGTGCGCGGCCTTGCGGGCAAACGCGCCGCCGTCATTTTGGCCCATCACGGCCCGGTCGTTGCGGGTAAGGATCTTGAAACGGCGTGCTACGCCATGGAAGAGCTTGAAGAGACTGCCAAGCTCACACTTATGACCCGTGGTCTCGCTCCAAATCTGCTTAATGAGGCGCAAATTCAAGAGCTTGTCCGTCGGTACAATGTCGAGTGGGAAGACTAGGATGCCTAAATTCTCTGCCAATCTCGGCTTCCTGTGGACCGAACTGAGCCTGCCCGACGCCATCCGCGCCGCCCATCAAGCAGGCTTCAAAGCCGTCGAATGTCACTGGCCCTACGACACGGATCCTGACGCGATCAAAACCGCTTTGACTGAAACCGGTTTAACGATGCTTGGCCTGAACACATCCCGGGGTCAGGCCGGCGAAAACGGGCTCGCCGCACTTCCGCTCCGTGAAACAGATGCGCGCGCCGCCATCGACCAAGCCATCACCTACGCCGTAAAAATCGGCGCGCCGAATGTTCATGTCATGGCCGGTTTCGCCAAAGGCCCGCAGGCGGAAGCCACGTTCAAGGCCAACCTGCAATACGCGTGCATGCAAGCGGCGCCGCACGCCATCACGATCCTGATCGAACCGCTGAACAGATACGACGCGCCCGGCTATTTTCTCTCCACCAGCGCCCATGCCAAAACCATCATCGAGGCGGTGAACCAACCCAACCTCAAGCTGATGTTCGATTGCTACCACCTGCAAATCATGGAAGGCGACATCACGCGCCGCCTGACAGATCTGATGCCGATCATCGGCCATATCCAAATTGCGTCTGTCCCCGACCGCGCCGAGCCTGACCATGGCGAGTTGGACCATCACCACCTCTTCGCCCATCTCGACGCACTGGGTTACGACCGCCCCGTCGGTGCCGAGTACAAACCGAAAAGCACAACCGAAAAAGGTCTTGGCTGGCTCCCCCGCTGATCTTCCATTTGGCAAAAGTATACTTGGGTCTGGGGCAGAGCCCCAGCCGTGCCGAGGATCCCACCCCTGAAACCAAAAAAGCCACCCGTTCCCGGATGGCTTTTTTAATTGGAGCGGGCGAGGCGATTCGAACGCCCGACCCTAACCTTGGCAAGGTTATGCTCTACCCCTGAGCTACGCCCGCTTCCTTGGGTAGGGCGGATTTATAAACTGCAGGCGCGTCCTGCAAGGGAAAAATCCACCCTTCGGCAAAAAAGTCATAACACCGCATGCGCGATCAGCCCAAGGGCCGCGAAACCGATCATCAGCGTCGTCAGCAGCATCCCACCGATCCGCATCCAGATGACCACCGGGCTGGCCGACAGCCCATATCCGTGCATCACCCGCCCGATCAGCAGCATCAGCCCCAGCGCGTGTACCGCCAACGCCGGCGCGCCTTGTGCTTCGACCAGTGCCAGCAGGATCAGACCGATCGGTGCGTATTCGGCGCAGTTAGCCTGCACACGGATCCGCTTGAACATCTCCTTATCGCCCTTGTCGCCCAAGCTGATGCCTTGGTCGCGTCGGTACAGGATCACGCGAAATGTCAGGATCAGAAAAAGCAGCGCGATAAACCCTGCGTAAAGTGCTGTAATCGCAAGCATTACTCGAACTCCACCAGCAAATCCTTGGCATCGATTTGGCCACCGGCCTGCACATGCACCGCCTTCACAATGGCATCGCGTTCGGCATGAATACCCGTCTCCATCTTCATCGCCTCGATGGTGAGCAGCAGATCACCTTCTTTGACCTCTTTGCCGACTTGCGCCGCAACAGACGCCACAACCCCCGGCATCGGCGCGCCGATATGGTTTGGATCGCCTTCCGTCGCTTTGGGCCGCGCAGCCGTCGTCGCCTTGACCATGCGGTTCGGCACGCGGATCACGCGCGGCTGGCCGTTCAGCTCAAAGAAACACTTCACGTCGCCGTCTTCATTGGTCTCGCCAATCGCCTGCAACCGGATTTCCAGCGTCTTGCCCGGATCAATCTCGGCGGTGATCTCTTCGCCCGGCGTCAT
>ERZ1740067.231-NODE-231-length-46832-cov-7.493961_pt1 | contig 46832 bp, 45 predicted proteins | sample MGYA00581736_ERZ1740067 | MGnify/ENA primary metagenome ERZ1740067 (study PRJEB43018, sample SAMN04849236) | marine metagenome | isolation source: floating plastic debris | place: Pacific Ocean | collected 2008-08-27 | study: EMG produced TPA metagenomics assembly... | reverse complement strand
ATCGAGCCGCGCACTTTTGAGGAGATGACTCAGGCAATTCAGGCACTGCGCGAGAGTAAGTCCGTGGTCCTTAACCTCACAATCATGGATCCCGATCAGGCTCAGCGTGCGGTTGACTTTGTGGCCGGTGGCACCTATGCCATGGACGGTCATCAAGAGCGCATTGGCGAGAGCATTTTCCTCTTTACGCCTAACTGTGTTCAGGTAAGCATGCCTTCTGAAGGTGAGGACGGCTTCACGTCTCAAGATCCGATGAGTGCACCTCGTCAGACTGCGCCTACACCTGCATGGGCTACTGAGCAAATCGCTCGCATGGCGTAAGTGAGTTAGCAATGCTTCGGCCTGCCTAGTGTGGGTCAAGGCATCTGCTCCAAACGACAGACATTTCGCGGTATGCTGTGGGTGAAATCTACTAGGGAAACCTGTATTGTCTGTACGACTTGGCATCATCGGTGGCGGGGTAATGGGCGAAGCTCTGTTATCCCGCCTTCTTTCCCAGGGGCAATATTCACCTGAGGAAGTTTTTTTGGGTGAGCCTTCTCCTGAAAGGCGTCAGGTTTTGTCTGAGCAGTATTCGATTCAGACGACTGGTAGTAATCAGGCTGTTATCGAGGCTAGTCAAGTTTTGCTCTTGGCAGTCAAGCCTCAAATTTTTGAATTAGTTGCTAAGGACTTTCGGTCTGCTCGCTGCGATGACCCACCCTTAGTAGTTTCTATATTGGCGGGAATTACGCTCGCACAGCTCGAGTCGGTGATGCCGGGTTGGCCGGTGGTAAGAGCAATGCCTAATACGCCTGCGACGGTAGGGGCAGGTATGACGGCAATCTCGATGGGCTCTCGCTCACTTGAAGAGCACGGTGCTTTGGCCAAGCAAATGTTTTCGGCGGTAGGTCAGGTTGTTCAGGTACCGGAAGGGATGCTGGATGCGGTGACAGGGCTGTCGGGCTCTGGGCCTGGATATGTGGCGATTGTGATAGAAGCGCTCGCTGACGGGGGGGTGGCGGCTGGATTACCACGGGCGATCGCAAATCAATTGGCTGTTCAGACCGTATTGGGCACCGCTCAGCTGGTGCAAAAAACAGCTATGCATCCGGCGCAGCTAAAAGATCGGGTAACGAGTCCGGGTGGCACGACCATTGCGGGGATTGCCTGCTTGGAAGAGTTGGGGATGCGTTCTGCATTGATTGAAGCGGTGCGGACAGCGAGTTCTCGCTCGCGTGAGCTGGGCAAGCCGTCGCCGGAAAAGTCGTCTAAGTAGCTTGTTTGGGTGGCTGGCGCATTAAACGTGTTGAAGAACGTGTTTGCGATTGAGCTGGGTGATTATTTTTGAGATTATTTTTTAAGATTGTTGGTTAACTGCTGTATCTATGCCTCCAGAAGATTCAACGCCCTACGAAGATACCAATGCACCCGATGACGAGGCGAACGCGGCTGGTAAAAGGCCGCTAAGTGATACGCCGCTAGGGTTGCGACGTTCGGATCGCAGCAACGCGGGTCGCGGTGAGTCGGGTCGTCGTGACGCTGGAACCGATAGGTCTGGATCTAGGGCAGGAGCAGGCCTTTCTTTCTCTGCTAATCGTTCTGGGAGTGCTGCTTTGGGACTCGAGCAGCTAGTTCAGCAGAGCTTGCAGGACTTGGATCGGCGACGGCGTGAGCTTCAGCGTGAAATTGAGCAGCTGGAGCGCCGCAAAGAGCGCTTGGAGGCGGAGATGAAGACTAGCTTTGCAGGCTCGTCGCAGGAGATTGCGATCCGGGTGCAGGGCTTTAAAGACTATTTGATCGGCAGTTTGCAGGATTTGGCGATGGCGGCTGAACAGATAAATTTGGTATCACAGCCAGTTGTGACGGCTTCCGAACCCTCTCCACCGCCCAGAGATACGTCGTCGGTCGCTGCACCACAGTCTGAGGGCGGCATGGTGCCATTTGCGGCAGAGCGGTTTGCGCAGCAGCGCGATCGCATTCACAGCCTGTTAGACCAGTATCGGACCCGTCCGGACTACTACGGTCCGCCATGGCAGCTCCGCCGTACCTTTGAGCCGATTCATGCTGAGCGTGTTTCTAACTGGTTTTTTGCCCAGGGTGGACGGGGCGCGGTAAAAAGTGTCGGTAGCCGTTTGCAGAATGTACTGGTCGCATCTGCCGCGATTTCTTGCCTGTATGCAATTTATGATCGGCGGATGTGTGTGCTGGTCTTAGCAACGACGCCAGAGCGGCTAGGAGAATGGCGGCGCTGGTTGCAGGATTGCCTTGGGGTAGCTCGTTCAGATTTTGGAACCAATCGCGGCATTATGCTGTTTGAATCAGCCGAGCCAATGTCACAGCGAGCAGAGCGGTTGCTCGATAGCGGTAGGCTACCTTTTTTGATTATGGATGAGGCAGAGGACAAGGTGAGTTTGTCTCTGCTGCAATATCCGCTGTGGTTAGGGTTTGCGAGGGACCCAGAAAATCCTTCGAATGATTATGACTATTACTAACGCAGATAACTAGCTGAGCTAGGTGGTTTTTATGACGGGTTTGTCGGTGGCGATCTCGCTAGCAGCTCTATTAGTGGCCTACTTACTGGGTTCTATTCCGACTGGTTTCTTGCTGGTTAAGGTGCTGAAGGGCATTGACATTCGTACTCAGGGGTCGGGGAATACGGGCGCAACAAATGTGTTTCGAGTGGCTGGTAAGGGGCCTGGTATTACAGCGCTGGTGATTGATTTGCTCAAGGGCGTAGCGGCGGTACGGCTGATGGTATGGCTGACGCGGGCGACAAATTCTCCACTGGTTACCTCTGTTGCTGATAGTTTGATTGATGATTGGGCGCTGTGGGGTGCTGTGCTGTGCACACTGGCAGGCTTAGCTGCAATTTTGGGTCACAGTAAGTCAGTTTGGCTGGGCTTTTCGGGAGGAAAGTCGGCTGCGACAGGTTTGGGCGTGCTGCTTTCCTTGGCGTGGCCAGTGGGCTTAGGAGTTGCGGCTGTCTTTGGCGTGGCGTTAGGCATTTCTCGGACAGTATCTGTGGGGTCGATTTCAGCGGCACTCTCAGCGGGTTTGCTTATGTTTTTGACGCAGCAGCCGTTGCCATATTTGGTGTTGGCATTGTTCGGTGGGCTGTACGTTGTGTTTTTGCATCGCAGTAATATCTCCCGGTTAATGGCGGGAACTGAGCCGAAGACGTTTGGAAGCTAGTACGCAGAGATGGGTTTGCTTGAGGAAACACACTTTCCTGCTGGTGGACAGTATCGTGCTGTTCTTGGAGTAGGGACGTAGGTGAGTAGGGATTTGAATCAGCGGTTTAATTTTCAGGTTTTTCGGCGATTTTGGACGATCGCGAAACCCTATTGGCTTGGCAGTAACAAATGGAAGCCGTTGGGTGTGCTGCTGCTGATTGTAGTGCTGCTGTTGGGCTATACAGGGTTGAGCGTGGTGCTCAACAACCAGCGGGGGGAGCTGATTTCGGCGCTTTCGGCGGGGAGTGAGTCGCGCTTTTGGAAGACGGTGACGATCTTTTTGGGCGTGCTGGTGGTGTATGCTCCGCTGCTGGCAGGGTATACGTAGTTGCGCGATCGCCTGGGATTGGCCTGGCGACGGTGGCTGACCGACAGCTTGGTGGAGCGGTATTTTAGCGATCGCGCCTTCTACCTCATCAATCAGTTCAATCCTGAAGTGGACAATCCCGACCAGCGGATTGCGGAGGATGTGCGGAGTTTTACGCAGGAGTCACTCACCCTGATGTTGGTGGTCGTGGGGTCACTGCTAGAGCTGGTGGCGTTTAGCGGTGTGCTGTGGGGAATTTCTCGGGAGCTGGTGCTGTTTTTGGTGGCTTATGCGCTGATTGGCACGCTGCTGACGGTGGGGGTTTTTGGTCAGCCGCTGGTACGACTGAATTTTGAGCAGCTGAAGAAGGAAGCAGATTTTCGCTTTGGCTTGGTGCGGGTGCGGGAGAATGCGGAGGCGATTGCGTTTTATCAGGGTGAGGTGCAAGAGACTGACCAAGTTAAATCTCGGTTTATGGCGGCTTTTGACAACTACAAAAGGCTGCTGACCTGGGAGCTGAGTCTGAATGGATTGACCAACTTCTACGAATTTATTCCCTTTGTACTGCCTGCTCTTGTGGTGGCCCCTGCTGTCTTTAGTGGAGAGGTTGAGGTTGGCAAAGTGAGCGAGGCTCAGGGTGCATTCATTAGGGTGTTTTTCTCGCTCAATGTTGTCGTTGCCAGATTACAATCACTGACGGCATTTGGCGCGGGAATTGACCGCCTCTATGAGTTTTCTGAATCGCTGGGTGAGCCTACGCTAGAGCCCGATGAGGCGGACGGTGTCAATGCTGAAGAAAGTCCTGAAGAGGCTGAATCTTTGGTAGACAAGGACGATGCAGGGTCGGCGGACGATGATGCTGTTCTCTCTCAGCCGTTGATTGATTTTCAAGTTGCGTCTGAAATAGCTGTAGACACATTGACATTGCAGACGCCAAATTACCGGCGAACGCTGATTGAGGACCTTTCTCTGACTTTGGATGGTGAGGGTTCGTTGCTGGTGATGGGCCCAAGTGGCTGTGGGAAGAGTTCGCTGATGCGGGCGATCGCAGGCTTATGGACATCTGGCAAAGGCACCATTTCAAGACCTGAGCTTGCTGACCTGCTATTTTTACCGCAAAAGCCCTACATGGTATTGGGTAGCCTCCGCACTCAGCTTCTGTATCCGTATGCCGATGCTGAAGTGACAGACGAGCGGCTTAAAGACGTGCTTTCAAAAGTGAACTTGCCTGACTTGGCCGATCGATTTGATGGACTGGATGCTGAGGAAGAATGGGGCGATGTGCTCTCGTTAGGTGAGCAGCAGCGATTGAGCCTGGCCAGAGTCTTGGTTCACCAGCCAAAATACGCAATCCTGGACGAAGCAACAAGTGCGCTGGATCAAACTAATGAGCAACAGCTCTACGGTCACCTAGCCGCAGCTAAGACCGCATATATCAGCGTGGGCCACCGCGATTCTCTGAAGGATTATCACCAGTCGTTGCTAAGGCTGGCAGAAGACCATAGCTGGACATTGGAAAATCGGTAAGCCTTTTCGTTTAAGCTTTTTGGGGCCTTTTTACTGGTTTTGTTTACTCGACCTGTTTCTTCACTAAGAAGTAAGTTGGTGTGTACTCAGGCAGTTGCTGTACGGCTTCTTGATAAGTTGCCCGGTCTGGAAAGACGCCTGCGAAGAAGTCTAGCTGATGCAGGTTTGGTAAGAATGCGCCGCCAGTATCCGCAATGATGCCGATTCTTAAGTTCTGATTGCGATCTTCAATGGCGACGATTTTGCCCAGTCCTATATTGAGCACATCGCCAGCAAAGGTGACACCCGGCTCAATTTGAATTTTGGTGTCGCTGCTGTGGCCGTAGCCATTGAGCTTGTTGACTTCTTTGAAATACCAGAAGCGCTCTTGCTGCGGTTGCGCTAATCCTGGCACATAGGCAATGCCATTGTTCTTATCAACGTTGAAGTAGGTGGTCGTACCATCTGGAAATGTAACGAAGGCGGTGCCTTGAAGCAGCGCATCTTCCAGCCCTTCGCGGGTGAGGTAGGCGAGGGTTTCTACTTTTCCATGCTCTACGCCACCGGGTTCAAAAATCCCGCTGAGCGCTTCTTGCTTGGTGTAGCGAGTAATAAAGTCTTCGTTTTCGATATCGTCTTTGATTTTGTAGACGGGCGTGTTGTAGAGTTCGGTCCGTTCTCTAGAACCAGCATGGGTAAAGACAGCGTACTTGGTAATACGTGTACGAAGTTCGTCAAGATAGCTCGGGTCGTAAGCGAGCCAACGGATCACTTCAAAGTTTGCGTTGATAAATTCAGTGTCTTTGAGACGAGTGGGTTGCCCAGCTTTAATGTCTTCGCTAATCGTCGTGATCATGAAGTCGAGCGTCGCGATCACATCTTCGACTGTGACACCTTGAGTCTCTAAGATTCCATCTTGCAGGATCTTCTGATCTTGGCAGCTTTGTTCTGTGAAGTAGGTTCGTGTGTTGTGCAGAACAGTCAGTAGGGCCCGTTCGTCAAAGTCAACGGCTTGGTTGGGAAGTGCTGACGACTTGAAGACGTCGCTTCCGGGCACTTCGTACTGGTCAGCTTCCTGTTCATCGATGACGTTGTAGGTTACTGAAGGCGTCGATTCAGTAATGCCTGTCGATTCAATGCTCCCAGTCGATCCAGCATTGTCAATGTATTCAAGCTGAGCCGCCAAATCACACGCGACGACGGCGGCGGGTTCAGCATTTTCTGTGGCTTCACCTTCTGCTGTTTCATCAGTAACTGCTTCGCTGTCGGTAGGTGTACTTTCGACGGCTTCGGCATCTTGACTGTCAGGTCGGGTCCCAGGTGGAAGCGGAGTTGCCGATTCAGTTGTCGCTGGATTGCTCTGGGCAATGGGTGCCCCACAGCCTTGATATAGCCCAATGGTCGCGATCGCAACCAGCAGCAGGCGAAGGGGCAGGGGCACCGACATCAATTTCTTTGCAATCTTCATCGACAAGCGCACTAAAGCTAAAACTGTTCTACATAATCATTTTCGGATAATTAGTGTGCCTTTTTTCGCTGTAGGGTGTGACTTTTTATTTTGTCCGTTTTTTAGAAGGTGGCTCCATCGTCAAAGGACTGAGCTGGGTGTGTGATGATGCGGTGGCAATGCCTTTCTTTCTAAAAGCCTTCCTAGAAGACGACTGCAAGTTTGTCGGCCATCAGAGAGCACTGGTATTTAACTTGGCGATCACATGCTTCCAAAATCTCCAAAACCCTTTCTTCACCTACAGCTTTTAGTGCAGGTGAAAACTCGAAGTAGCGTCGTAAGTGCTCAAGATAACAGGATTGCTTTTCTTCAAAGCTCGGATCTGGCTGCACTCGCACGACAAAATCGTAGTCATCAATGGTCTGATTTTTGCCGTTGCAGTTTCCTTCAGTAAGGTCCACACGGTAACTTTCATATTCTAGAAAGCAGTGAATTTGAGGGATGAAGCTGAGGCCGTATGGCTGCAGAATGTCACTGACGCCTGTGACAATTGTGTCATTGAGCTGGTAGAAGCCTAGATTTTTGTACACAGGCAGGGCTTGCTCTCGGGCGAGGTGGGCGATCGCGCCATGCTTAGTGCTACAAGTTCCCTGCCCTTCTGAAAACAAAAGCAGAGATTGGGCACTGTCAGAATTAGGGCCATAGGGCATCGACTTCACGCATTCGCATGCCGCATGAAAGGTGTCAATGCCCTTTTGTAGAAAAATGCGAGAAACGTCGCCACGCGCTTGAAGCTCAGGATTTGGTAAAACATCGATCGGATTCATAGCAGTTGCTTCCCCAGAAAATCAGCCAGCAAAATAAGATGTCAGTCGTGAGTCACACACGTTGAATTAAGCATTTGAATTAAACAAAGGTGCTGAAAGCAAGCCCTGAGAGAACCGAACCGAGAAACGCAAAGCTGAGATAGGTCAAAAAGACGGGCCGACGTGCTATGGCAAACACCGCAATCATTGCCGGAATGCTGGTTGCTCCGCCTGCAAGCAGAAAAGCCATCCCTGCACCTGGATTCATCCCTTGCTGAATCAAACCATCAATCAGCGGTAGAGCCGCATAGCCATTCAGATAGGCCGGTGCACCGATAAGCGCAGCTACCACAATGGAGAGAATACTGTCACTGCCAGCAATCGACCCAATCCACTCGTTTGGCACATAGGCAATCATCAGACTTTCAAGCACAAAGGCAAACGCCAGCCACTTACCTAGAAACAGCGTTTGCTTTCTGGCCCCTTTCCAAAACTTTTGCCTGCGCTCAGCCTCAGGCCAAAACTTCCATACAACTGCTTTGGGCTTACGGATTTTGCTGCCGCCGCAGCCACCATTGCCAGCGCCTTCTTTCAGTGGATCAGCAAAGGCTGGGTGAGTGTTCATCAACAGCAACGTGCCGAAGCCACCAAGCAGACCGATGAAAATAGTGGCTAGGGTTTTAGCAAGCGCAAATCCGGTCCCCAAGGTGCCTACCGTCAGGAAAAACATGGAGGGATCCATCAGGGGTGAAGAAAGCCAAAAAGCCATCACACCGGCAATGGGCACACCCATCGACAACAGGGCCGCAATAATGGGAATCACCCCACACGAGCAAAAGGGAGAAAGCGCTCCAAAAAGCGCAGCTACCGGAATCATTGCGGCAACTTTTCCTTGAAAGGCTTTGGCGATGAGGTTATCTGCGCCGCTGGCTTGGGCATAGGCGGCGATACCAATAGAGAGAAGCAAGAACGGGGCGACGTGCCAGAGATTGCCAAGGGTGAAGCGGATGCTGGCTGAGGCTTGGGCGGGGACGATAAAGATGAGGGCGAGGAAGATGAATGCGATCGTAAGCAAAACCCCATCTATCCGCCGAAAACTATGATTCAGTCGCGTGAGAACATTCGCAGACATAACTTTCTCCTGTGAAACATCAAAAAGAACAGAAAATAATCGTGTGATTTACGCGCAGCAAGCAGGTACGCAACAACTGCGCTCAGCCTGAGTCGTGTGGCTATTGTGCGGAGAGTCAGACACTTCAGAAATATTGAGGTCTGGTGCAGTATCGGCAATGTGAACTACGAAGATTTCCCAACGGTTACCGTCAGGATCGCTGACCCAGGCCTTGTCTTGCAGGGCGTAGCAGCAATCGGTTTGGAATTCTTCCGTGGGGTTGAGCCCAGCGGATTGTAGGCGAGCGATCGCCCCCACCACTGCTTCCGTACTATCCACCTGAATCCCCAAATGAGATAGATTTCCGCTTTGCAACGGCCCACCGCTGACATTCAACGTCAAGTTCAACGCCGGATTCTTGATGTCGAACTTGGCGTAGACTGGCTTATGTTTGTCAGGCTGAGCCTCAAACAGAGCACGGTAGAACGCAACAGAACGTTCCAAATCAGCAACTTTCAGTGCAATGTGGGTTTTTAATATCGTCATTGCTTTCTCCTTAGGTATTTCTGCAAATATCGAAATAAAAGAGCAAAAAAATTAGTTAAATGAACAGCCAGTTAGTTACAGCAGTCGGCTCCTGTATCACCGTCTGCAATCGTTCGGCCTATGTGCTCGATGCTCACCACGTGATTACGCGTACAGCACTCCTCAAACAGAAAGTCGAGCAAACGAGTCAGGGCTTTCTCCTGAACGCTATACCAAATCCACTGCCGGTCTTTCTGCGATGTAACAATCCCAACCTGACGCAATTTATCGAGATGATGCGATAGCGTCGCCCCCGCAATACCTAGCTCCTTCTGAATTTCTCCAGCTGGTAAGCCTTTAGGATAAGCAGATAGTAGCAATCGCACAATCTTTAGGCGTGAAGGCTGACCCAGCGCGGCAAAGGTATCTGCCATTCTCTCAAGAGATAGCTGCTTGGCATTGTCGGCATTGCTTGTTTCCATATTTCGATAATGATAGAAGCAAGAGATTATGTCAACCTGAAAAAGTGCAGGTTTTCTTGTCCTAATGCAGATATTCGTCTATCTTTTTGCATTGGTTTGCCGCAGAAAAGCCTCTAGTTCCTCGACATGTGGGTGGTTTGGAATAATGATGGCTAGTCTCTGCAAATCATCAATCGCGTCGAGAACGACACCCCATGGAGCATTTCTTTGTATTGCCTCTTTGTAGTAAACCCTTGCCGTCTCTGGCTTTCTGGCTATTAGGTAATACAGCCCTAGATTGAAAGTATTTCTGTGCTGCTGTGGGTCTCGCTTATGATCCTCTGTCGCTAGTTGGATAGCTTGAATGAGGTCGGCTTTTGCGTGTTCGACTTTTCCTAAGCCAAGGTGTGCCAATGTGCGACAGCAGTAGCAAGGGCTGTTTTCTTCTACAAGAAGTGTAGCGGTTAAATCTTCGATGCTCTTCTCATATTGTTTTGATAGCAAGTAGTTTAAGCCACGCATGGAGAGCGCTAATTTATGTTCAGGGTCTAGCTCAAGAATGCGTGAATAATTGTCGATGGCTTCTTCATATTGTGCTAGTTTTTCGTGAACTTCGCCTCTGCTTGTGATCGCCCATTTGTATTCAGGGTCAAGTTCGATGGCACGACTGAAGTCAGCGAGTGCTTCTTCGTAGTGCTCCATTAATTGGTAAGTTTCTCCTCGGGATGCGATCGCCCATTCAAGTTCAGGGTCAATTTCGATAGCGCAATTAAAATCAGCTAAAGCAAATTCATAGTTTGAATCCAATCTGCACACTTCACCACGCCAGGCCAAAACATCAGCACGTTCATAAGACTCTAATGTTTCAACCTTGAGAAGTTGAGTAAATGCATTGATCGTCTGAATGTATTGATCGTCATCGTAAGCCTGTAGCCCGTTGAATAATCTCTCACCCCAGGCTTTAACCTTGCTATTGTCCGCATCTAAGCCAGTTTGACTCATCACAGCCGCCCACTGCTGGGCAAACCTACGCTTTTGATTCAGGGCCTGCACAAACTGGCTCAGAGCAGCTGGCAATGCCTGCTGTGGATGGCTGCACAGTCGATGGTAAAGTTGCTCTAGCGCATAGCCCTGCCAGTTGCTATTCTTGTACTTTTCATCCTCTTTCAAACCTAGTTTCTGACATCTATCGCCGTAATAGTTAGCCAGCTGTGATTGCTTCTGCGACCATTCGTCTCTAGAAGACTTCTTTGAATATCGCAGCATCTGTGGCCGCACCACATCGTGATAAGCCCAGCCATCACTTCGCTCCCGCACAAACGGCATCGTCTTCAGCCAATCAAACAGCGCTTCACTCTTCTCCTCGCCCACCAACACCGCAATCACATCCTTATTCAGCCGCTGCGGCAGCGCTGCATCTATCGCCAAAGCCCGCTTTTCTGGATCATCGACCCATTTCAAAAACCGCTCTACTGCCGTACCACTTGCCTCCGCCAAATCAGCCGGATTGTTAGACGCACTCTCCGCCAAAATCGCCAGCATCAGCGGCAGCCGCTCTGACAAATCAAGAATCTATTCAATCACCGTCTCATTGGTGAGCCCTTTACGCTGTAAAAAATGAACCGCTTCTTCTTTCGTAAACGGCTCCACCCGTAAAGGCACCGGACTGTAGCTAGACCATCGATTAGGATTCAGCTTCTCTCTACCTGCGATCGCCCAAATACAATTAATCGGCAGCTCACCATACCGATCCGCCACCACATCTAGCAGCCACTGCTCTAACACCTCATCTGTCCGCTCAAAGGTGTCAAACAGCAACACCACCTGATAATCAAAAATCTCTCCCAAATCCTCTAAAAATAAAGGCGTCAACACCTCAACCGGCTCATTCACCAGCTGAACCTCATCTTTATTCTTCAGCTTGCGCGTCACATACGCCGCCCACTCCCCCGCCGAATCAACAACCGCCTTCTCATCTACAAAATCAATCGCCGCCCCAGCTCCCGGCACCTGCCGCCCCAGGCTCAGCCCCACCTTCGCCACCGTCTTCCCCATAAAGGCCGAAAACCCTTGCGGTGCCTCTGGGTCTGTTTCTAACTCCTTCCGTTTTTGACGATAAACCCTGTAGCGCTCATCAAATCTTTCACAGGGCTTTCCCTGCGCCCTTAGCTGCCTGGCAAACTCAGCCATCACCTCAGGCACAGAATCAATGGCCTCATCCGTCAGCGCCACAACGGCCCCATACCGCTTAGCAATATCCTCAAACCGCCTCAGCAAGGTCGTTTTGCCAACCCCACCCTGTCCCCACACATTAAACAGAAACGCCGCTGGATAAGCCGTCCCATCCTCCGCTCGCTCCAGATGGCTTAAATTACTTTCAAACGCTTCTAACTGTTCCACCCGACCCACAAACGTCGAGCGCTGCTGAGCACGAATGATATCTTGACGGCTGAGTCGCTTTTTTGAGGGCATATTCGCAAGAGAGGCAATTTTCGCAGGAACTCAGCCCCATTCTGACAAATATTGATTTATTTGTTGGGACTGTTATCACGCTTTAACAAGGAACCCGTCTAGCCCTCCCCTCAAAGCAATTCTTTGCTTGTTGCCATAGTCTTCGGTATGGCAACAAGCAAAGAATTGTTATCGAAATAGAGGGAACGTTGCTACTCCCTCTATTTCGAAGTCAGTGTTCTTGGTGTTAGAACAAGTCTCGATCAGTTACTGCACCTTTGCTGCTGGAAGAAACTAGCTTGGCATACTTAGCCAGCACGCCTCTTTCATAGTTTGGCTTGGGCGCACTCCACTGCTTTTTGCGCTCTGCTAATTCATCCTCAGAGACATTGACTTGCAGTAACAGTTTGTCGGCGTCGATGGTGATGGAGTCTCCTTCTTTTACAAGGCCAATAGTCCCACCGACAGCAGCTTCGGGTGCCACATGGCCAACGACCATCCCGTAAGTGCCACCGGAGAAGCGCCCATCGGTGATTAGGCCTACAGAATCGCCTAATCCTGCACCGATAATTGCCGATGTTGGCGCAAGCATTTCGCGCATGCCGGGGCCACCTACTGGGCCTTCGTAGCGGACGATGATGACGTCGCCTGCGTTGATTTTATTGGCCAAAATCGCGTCGAGGCAGTCTTCTTCAGATTCAAAGACGCGGGCAGGGCCGGTGATGCTGCGATTCTTGATACCGGTGAGCTTGGCGACGGAGCCTTCGGCGGCGAGGTTGCCTTTGAGGATGCCGAGGTGTCCCTGCTGGTAGATGGGTTGGTTGAAAGGACGGATAACGTCTTGGTCTGCGGGCGGTTGGTCGGGGATGTCGGCGAGGTTCTCTGCGACAGTTTTGCCGGTGACGGTCATGCAGTCGCCGTGAAGGAGACCTTCGTTAAGCAGCATTTTCATCACTTGAGGAATGCCGCCGACTTTGTGAAGGTCAGTTGCGACATACTTGCCAGAAGGTTTGAGGTCGCAGAAGACGGGGACTTTTTTGCGCATGGCTTCAAAGTCGTCAATGGTGAGGTTGACGCCGATGGTGTGTGCGATCGCCAACAAATGTAAGACCGAATTGGTTGACCCGCCCACAGCCATAATCTCCGCCATCGCATTCTCAAGCGCCTTACGCGTGAGAATGTCTTTGGGTAAAATCTGCTGACGAATGGCTTCGACTAGGGCAAATGCAGACTTCTCGGTGCTTTCTGCTTTTTCTTCGTCCTCCGCGGCCATCGTTGAAGACTTTGGCAGGCTTAGCCCCATTGCTTCAATGGCAGAAGACATGGTGTTTGCTGTAAACATACCGCCACAGGACCCTGCGCCGGGGCAAGCGTGTCGCTCGACCGCGTCTAGGCGTTCCTTGGAGATTTTGCCAGCGCTGTATTGGCCCACCGCTTCAAACGCACTGACAACGGTGAGGTCTTCTCCGTCCAAATGGCCGGGTTTGATGGTGCCGCCGTAGACGAACACAGCAGGAATATTCATGCGTGCGATCGCAATAATCGCCCCTGGCATATTCTTATCGCAGCCCCCAATGGCCAGTACCGCATCCATACTCTGCCCGGTACAAGCCGTCTCAATAGAATCGGCAATCACCTCACGAGAGACCAGGGAATACTTCATCCCCTCGGTGCCCATGGAAATACCATCGCTAATGGTGATCGTGCCAAAGATCTGTGGCATGGCACCCGCTTCTCTCAGCGCTGCTTCACCCCGTAGAGCCAAGCTGTTGATGCCCATGTTGCAAGGGGTAATGGTGCTATAGCCGTTGGCTAAGCCCACAATGGGTTTTTTGAAATCTTCATCTTGAAAACCGACAGCTCTGAGCATCGCTCGGTTAGGAGCCCGCTGTATGCCTTGGGTGACTACCTGACTTCTGCGATTGTCTGCCATTGATCCTCTCCAGTGGAAATAATTAAACTTCTCAGTCTTCCATTTTGTCAGAACAACTGACGTTAGAGAGGGTTTGGTATGAATTTTTTGCTTATTAACTGAAGCAAAAAAGGGTTCGTTTATTTGCCAGGGAAGACAAGAAAGGGCGATCTCAGCACAGTCATAATTTGGCTGGCCTGCAGGTGCACCGCCATTGCTGTATGCCACTGCTTGCGCTGAGCAACCGTCCCCAGATAGCACCATGTCACAATTCGATCAGATAGCCTTGGAGCGGCAGTCGCTGAAATGCGAGCAGTAAAGTTCAGCCAGCTGCGGACACTATCAGGTAGCACTTGAACCATTCTGAGCGGTAGCTCTGAGGTTGAAAGCGACTGTACGTAGGTAGAGCTAAGGAACGGCTCGTACTGGGCAGCTTGCTCTGTTCTTTGTTCTACAAAGCTAAGTGAAACGCCCTTGATCAGCCGACGGAGCTGTTCAGTTTCTTCTACGCGCAGCTCAGCCATGAAAGGCAGCTCAGTAAGCGCAGGGTTAACATTGCCCGGATCTCCTACGCTCAAGTGAGTACCGCCGATGACCGCAAGCAGATACTTCTCTCCAGAAAGCTGAGTGAATGCGCCAAGTTGCTGATCGATTGTGGGGGTCACGCTATCTTGCGTACCCGTTAGCAGCATCGTAGGCACCGTGATATTTGAAAGACCTGCTTCACCGAAGAGCTGACCCGTGAGAGTGTTCATGGCGATAACCTGCTTAATGCGGTCATCGCTAAGGTCAGCCCGTTGTTCTTCTAGATCAACAGCGGCGCATTGGAGCCAATCAGCAGGCGAAACGCCCAGCGGTTGCAGGTTTTGGCAGAAGGTGTCGAGCGATCGCAAATCCAACTTTGCCCCTGCTAATGCTAGCCCGGTGTAGCCACCTAAAGAATGTCCAATAATCGTGACATCTTCCGTATTGAACAAGCCGCCGTACAAAGAATTGCCATCATTTATCTGTTCCAGTCGATCGAGGACAAAGCTGACATCGCGAGGTCGATCTAGAAACTCCTGCGCTGGCAAAATTCGGCTGGGCTCTCCAGCAATTTCCGGATCAACTGGCAAATTGATCAGGGCGCTCAGGTTACTCCCCGGGTGCTCTACCGAAACTACTGTCAACCCGTGGGAGGCGAGATGCTTTCCTAAATAGTCCAGAAAGAATCGGTCAGCCCCAAACCCGTGGGAAAGAATAACGAGCGGCCCGCGAGACTCGTCGCTCCAATAGATTTCAGCTGGAATCATGCGCTCGCGATCTAGATCGCGAAAGGTGACAGAGCGCTGGGCAATATCGATGTTGCCAGAAGCTGACGGGTCTAGATTGTTGGGGAGTGGTGTCAGGCTATCGACTTGCAGCTCTTGCTCTAGCAGTCCACTGAGCGAGCGACTCTCCAGGTTGGAGAAGTTGAGCTGGGTCATCAGCGCGATCGCAGCCGTAATATCCACCTCTAACGTCGCCTGGGGAACCGCTCTCAAAATACCGAGAACGCTCAACCCATCGCCCTGGGAAGCCGCTACTCGAATCGCTGCCTGTAGCTGTTGCAGCGTCATATTTGGCGCGACACGCGAAAGGGTGTCGAGTAATAGCTCGCCATTGGCTGAGCGCAACACGTCTTCAATGATGCGATCGCTCATTCCAGGATCTAGCGCCAGCTCTTGCGTTAACGTACGCTGCAACGAAGGCGACAGAAAGCGTTCATAAAGCTGGAGATCCTCTGGCACTTCACCTGTTTCTGCAAATGCTTCGAGATCCTCAATCTCGATTGCTTGACTGAGGGGGCCTACCCTGACAATGACTCGCACAGCTGCGACGCTAGGTGTCGCAGCCACGGCCGCAAGCCCCATCCCTAATAGGCCGGCTGTGAGCGTGCCCAAGAATCGACGACAGCGCTTGTGGCTCATCAGCGCAGAAAAAGTTCTAGAGGTGGCAATAAATTGAAGAACGCTAGAAGATTGCAATTGCTGCGTACCGCGCAACTTACCAGAGATTGGGACTGAACTCATGGGCGCAAGAAGTTATCGGCTACAAGGCAAGTCCAAATAGGTGCTTCTAGCCTACTAGCAGCGCCCTCGGTCGCAGATGACGATGACGTGACTATTGAGACACATACAAAAGACTTGATACTAGTATCTTACCCATTCACTTCGACCACTGTTTATAGAGGACAGTCTATTTTGTGATAGGTCAGCAGATGAAAAAATATCTAAATAAGGGCTACGTTGATTAGACGCATCATTGACGAAGAGTACGCTCTAATTATGCCGGTTTCCCGTAGGCCAGCAACTGTGCAGATAGCCTAGAATTAAGCTGGCTAGTGTTATTTCTTGAGTCAAAAATTGTAATTTAACTTTGTATTTTCTGTAGCTCTCGCTTACTTTTATAGGACCGTTCGACATTGCCGCTAAAGTGCTCTTAATCTACTGTGTCTGCGTCTAGGTCTGAAATGTTTAGGTCTAAATTTGCCGTCTAAATCTGCTGCTGTTTTGCTTTGAGAGATCAACTCATGTCCGAAAAAGATAAGAAGGAACAATTAAACGAATTTTTAACGCCACGCAGCCGTTACCACGGAGAATTTACCCCTCAAAATTTGGCTTTTAATGCTAACTTGCAGGAGTTCGCTCAGCGAGTTTCCTTAATCTGCGGATTAGAAACAGGCGGAAAGGTGAGCAGCACCGATGCTTACAACGATATTAAAAAGCTTTGGAAGGAGCTGAAAGCATCTAAAAAGAATTTGTTGAAAAAGCAGAAGCCGAAAGATGAGGGCTAGTGTGACGCCGAATTTGGTGATTGCAGGTTCTGAAAATAGTCAGTGACGATATCTGCAATTCGCTCGGCAGCATGACCATCTCCAAAGGGATTGATCGCTTTGGCCATAGCTGAATAGGATGATTCATTCCCGAGTAGTTCACTCGCAGCTGCAACTACTGTAGTGGGTTCTGTGCCCACAAGCTTCGCTGTGCCTGCTGTAACGGCTTCAGGACGTTCTGTTGTCTCCCGGAGTACCAGGACGGGCTTGCCCAGTCCAGGTGCTTCTTCCTGAAGGCCGCCAGAATCAGTGAGTAAGAGGTGCGATCGCTTCATTGCACCTACGAGCTGAGCATAGTCTAATGGCTCTACCAAAAAGGTGCGTGGATGACTGTCTAGCGCTGCTTTCAGTGGGTTTCTTACGGTGGGATTGCGGTGCAAAGGTAGCAGTAGCGCCGTATCTGGGAACCGTTCCAAAATTTGCAAAAAGCTATCAGCAATATCGGATAGCGGAGCGCCCCAATTCTCTCGGCGGTGCACCGTCGAGAGAATCACGCGATACTTGTCCCAGTCGAGCCCCGGTACGTCACACTCTGGAGACTTGTCAGCAACCCTGAGTAGCGCGTCGATCACGGTATTCCCCGTTTGGTGAATACCGTGAGTCACGCCAGAGTTTTTGAGATTTGCGACCGACGTCTCTGTTGGTGCGAAGTGCAGCGTCGCAATTTGCGACACGAGTCGGCGATTGGCTTCTTCTGGAAAAGGATTCAGAATGTTGTCTGTTCGTAGACCCGCTTCAACATGGCCAATTGGAATCTGCTGATAGAACGCAGCGAGCGCAGCCGCAAAAGCAGTAGTGGTATCGCCTTGAGAGATGACGAGATCGGGCTGCATCTCTACAAAGCACTTTTCTAACCCTTGTAAGCTGCGGCAAGTGATGTCGCTGAGTGTCTGCTTGGGCTGCATAATGTCCAGATTATGATCTGCCTTTAGCTCAAATAAGGACATTACCTGGGCTACCATCTCTCGGTGCTGGCCAGTGAGGACTACTTTGGTATCAAACTGGGGGTGTTGCTGAAAGGTCTGAATCACGGGCGCAAGCTTGATCGCTTCTGGGCGGGTACCCAGGGTAATGCAAATGCGAATAGTTCCATTCGAGGAATGGGTAGTCTGCGAGCTGTGCTCAGCACTACTAGGAGAAGAAACGGACATGGCGATAGACTGCGTCTACAGGTGTTGCGTTATTCTACACGTCCTTTTCTAACTCGCCAGAGATTTTTCGCCAGAGACTTTTCATCAGAGACTTTTCGTTCATGAAACATGCGATTGCGCTAACCACGACCCATTTCCAAACTCTCGATCTCACCCCAGCTCAAGCCGTCATCGATCCCATTTTGACGAACCGCACTCTGAATTCGGTCTCTGGCAACGTCACGACTGAGAACGATGCGACCAACGGTCTAACCGATAATCTAGGCAGCGATCTCAGTAACCCTCAGCTGACCTTTAGTTTCGATATCGACTTTCCCCGCGAAGCTTCTGACCCGCGCGAACTTTCCGAAATTCCAGAAGTGCGCCTGTGGTTCATTCGGCTTAATGCAAAATATCCCTGGCTCCCGCTTTATCTGGATTGGGAATCGGGAGAACTGAGCCGCTATACGGCTATGTTGGTTCCCCACCAGTTTAGTAACCTCGATGGCATCCGCTACAATCCCGAAGCTTTGGAGATTTTTGTGATGGACAAAGTGTTTACTTTAAATGCTTGGTTGACTCAGCAGGGGATTGATGGGCGATCTCGGCTCAAATTCATGACCCAGATGCTTGGCTACGAACTCGACGACGCACTTTTTGATTTACTCCGCTAAGCATAATGAGCATAAGTCGCTAGCAAGTCTGCTGTAATCCAGCTAGTGCTGTTACAGACAATCACCTACAATCTGGTGCGTAAGGTCTCGGGTTTTAGGAGAAAAGGTGGACTATGGAGTTTTTGGGATGGCTGGTATCGCTGCTTATCGTTATCGGCGTCATCGGCTACTTGCTCATTGAGTGGCAGTACCGCCAGCGACCCGGCAATCAGCTAGAACTCAGCGCCCGCGACTGGACCTTTGATACCTACGAAAATAATCACTACGCCATTTCTCTAGATGCCGTCTTTACCAACCGCACGCGCACGTTAGAGATCTTTATCCCAGAAGTCAGCATAGACTACGAGCTGCTCTCTGGTAGTAGCCTTGAAGGCATTAACGTCAAAACTGAAATTACGCCGCAGCACGAAGACTTTCCCGCCCGTGCCGATAATTATTGGTTTGCCTACATCGTCAAAGTCGGTAAAACGACTAACGCCAACATTACAGTCGATATCACCGGTGAAGATCTCAGCCGGCTCAAGTCTCTCTGGCTCAAGGTGAACTATCTTACCTATGGCCCCGAAGGGCGCATTCCCAAAACCGGCCATCTCATCGTGCCGCTGAAATTCCCCAATCCAGAGAATGCAACCAACTGGCGAGAAAACAGCGTGGCTCACATTCTGCCAGTGCCCACCCATTTGCTCACCAACCTCGATAGCACTGTCGAAGTCGTCAAAAAATACGTAAGTCCCTGTGCCCAACCTGGCGATATCGTCACCATCGGCGAAACACCTGTTGCCATTATGCAAGGCCGCTTGCGCCATCCCACGACCGTACATCCTGGCTGGCTGGCCAAGCGGCTGTGCTACTACTTCATGTCAACTTCTAGCTTGGCAACGGCTTGCGGTATGCAAACGCTAATCGATATTTCAGGGCCTTGGAAGGTGGCTTCAGCTTTTGCCATTGGTGCGGTGGCCAAAATCTTTGGTTCCCCCGGTATGTTTTACAACCTAGCCGGTGAGCAGGCGCGCCTAATCGATGATGTCACTGGGACGCTGCCGCCATTCGATCAGTTTATTGTGCTTGGACCCAGTCGCTCTCAGGAACTGGTGAACCAAATCTTTCAAGAAACCGGTCTACAGGCGGCTATCGTCGACGTGAACGATTTAAAAGCAGTTAAAATATTAGCTAAGACTCAAAACACGGATGAGCAAATGCTGATCCAGGCTTTAATTGATAACCCAGCGGGCAATGCTGACGAGCAAACCCCGGTGGTTTTGATTCGGCCCAAGAGCTAGTGCAATGCTGTTTTAGTTCATTCCCCATCATTCACGCGTTCATTGTTCACCAACCGGGAGTAATCCATGACTCGCAGCCAGTCTTCAAACGCGGATATTTACATCCGGTCGATTCACCTGCGTGACTTGGATAACTTGAAGGTTGCTGGGGCCACAGAGGTTGCCTCATGCGCCACTGACACTCCCGATATTGACGACTATATTCAGCAAATGCGCCGCTGGTATGGCCCGCTGAAGGTGCTGACGCTGTTTCCCAACCCTTTGCAGCACATGTTCTCGGCTTTTGTGGCCGAGGCTGGGGGCTATCTGCAAGGCATGATCCATGTGACCCCGTTCAACCAGACGCTGAGCACCTGGAAAATTGACCGAATGCTGGTGAACCTGGCCAAAGGCCAAGCCAAAAAAAGAGCCAGTGAGCGGGTATCTGCTCAAGCTACAAACGGTCAGTCTTCAAATGGTTCCGACTGTCAGGAGCCCACCCTGCATCTAGGCATGGACGTCGGTTCACGCCTATTGCGCTATTGCTTTGAAAATATCCGCGAAGCGCAGTACTGGATCAGTGAAACCGATGTTAACGATCAATTTGGACTATCGCTTTATCGCCACAATGGATTTCAGCCTCTCGCGAAAGCGACTTACTGGTCTATTCAGCCAGAGCAGCTGGCAGAGTTAGCGGAGCGCGATCCAGATCTCCCAAATTTGCTACCTGTGAATAACGCAGATGCTCAGCTAATTTATCAGCTGGAGACGGTTTCCATACCTCCCTTAGTTCGTCAGGTGCTCGACTACCAAATTCAAGACTTTAAAACGAATTTGGCTGGCAAGCTCAAGACGCAGCTCACGGGTTGGATGAGTCGTGAAGATAGGGCGATCGCATACGTATTTGAGCCCCAGCGAAAAACGGCCATTGGCTACTTTGATCTCACCCTTTGTCGAGACGGCAAAGATGCTCACAAGGCCAAACTGACCGTGCATCCTGCCTATACCTGGCTTTATCCAGAGCTCATGGCCCAAATGGCTGGTGTGGTACAAAAATTTCCTGGCCAGCCGTTGCAGATTATGTCTCTGGATTACCAAACAGAGCGAGAAGAATATCTTCGCCAAATCGGAGCTATGGAAATTGAGCACACATTGATGATGTCACGATCGGTGTGGCACAAAGTCCGCGAGTCAAAGGCCGGTGCGCTTGAAGGTTTGAAAATGCCTGATGTGTTGCCAGGTTTGCAGCCCACAGGTACACCTATGCCAGGGCGGTTTTCTTGGAGCGGATTAAAATTTGGATCGGCCCTAGATGGTCCCGCTTTAGATGGTGGCCTGAGCTGGGACCGATTCTCTTTGGAAAATGCGTCTCAGCACTCGCTTGGGGAACGGTTTCCCCAAGATAAGTCCAAAGATAATGATGAGAAATAGTTACAAGCGTCCTAACGCGACATAGTCATGGTTTCTGCGCTGGGTTTAGACTTGGGAGCAAAGCGGATTGGTGTGGCCGGGTGTGATGGTACAGGTCTGATTGCTACCGGGCTTACCACCATTCGTAAAACCAATTTTGAGAGTGTTCTAGAACCCCTCACTCAGCTGATTGAAGAAAGATCCGTCGAAATTTTAGTGGTCGGACTGCCGTACACTATGGACGGACAAATAGGCTTTCAGGCCAAGAAAATTCAAAAGTTTGCGCATCGTCTGTCAAAAGCCCTAGCCTTGCCAGTGGAATTTGTTGACGAACGGTTGACCTCGTACGAAGCTGAGCAAATGCTTAAAGCTGAGCGCCGCTCGCTAGCGGATCACAAAGAGCTGATTGACCGCAAAGCCGCTGCGATTATTTTGCAGCAGTGGTTAGATGCCAGGCGCGATGCGCTGAAATAGCCTGAAACAAGTAAACCCCATCAGGAGATATCAATCGTGGAAATTGACCCCAGTTTGCTAGGTGAGCCCGCTGAATATCCTGTTGTGATGCTCACCGATGAGGATGATCGTCAGCTGGCTTGCTATGTAGAAAAGAGCATTGATGTGGAAGGCGCAGAGTTTTTGCTGCTGCTGCCAGTGAACCTCCCCATCGAGATTTTTGTATGGGAGTTAGACGATGAGGAGGAAGATGACGAGGCAGAAATATTGGTTGATATCGATGAAGACGATATTGATGCGCTTTTCCCAACAGCTAGGGCCGTGCTCGCTGAGCTAGATCTTTTGCTAGAGCGCTCTGCCCATACGCTTACCGCCGAAGGTGACTTACCAGAAGCTGATGAAGAAGACTGCTTCTCACTTGATATCAGTGAAGATGGCGATGAACATACGGTAACCGAAGAGTTTCAAATTCTGGCTAACTTTTTTCATGAGGATGCGCAATATACGCTCTGTACGCCGCTAGATCCATTGCTGTTCTTCGCGACCCGCTCAGCAGATGGCAAGGTAGAGCTGGTGGAGCCGGAGGACTTTCAGAAAATGCGATCGCAGTTAGAAGACAAGCTGTTTGACGTTTTAGACTAAAGTTTGTAACAGTGTCCAGTGTGATTCTGGGATCCCCTAAACCCACATTGTCTTTTAGCTAACACTTGCCTCTTATACTATGCGTGGTTCAAAACGGCTCTTTTACATTGTGCTGCTAGCCCTATCAGCCCTAATTGCGGGTCAAAGCTGGGCTTGGTGGAGCTGGGCCAAATCACCCGTTCTGGCCGCAGCCGAAGTCGATGAAGACAGCTTCGTTCAGGTGCAAATCCCGGCAGGCACTGCCTCGAATCAAATTGGTCAAGACCTTGAAGCGAACGGCCTCATTCGCTCTACGACTGCGTGGAAACTGCTGAGCCGGTGGAAGTCTTTTCGAGGTAAGGAAGGCGGTTTCCAGGCTGGTAGCTACATTATCTCACCAGCTCAAAGCCTGAACGAAATTGCCAATACCATCTGGGAAGGCGATGTCATTCAGACGAGCTTTACTGTTCCCGAAGGCTGGAATCGCCAAGAAATGGCAGAGATGTTTGAAGCAGAAGGATTTACCACGGCGGAAGAGTTCTTAGCACTCACCGAAAACATCCCCTATGATCGTTACCCCTGGTTACCAGAAGGCATTCCTCACTTGGAGGGGTTTCTATATCCCGATACTTATCAAATGGATGCTGGGACTGTAACCGCTGAGGGGATTGTTGACGCCATGCTGAGTCGTTTTGAAAGTGTCGCACTGCCCGTATACGATGCCCAGCCTAGTCCCTACACATTGCTGGAGTGGGTAACTCTTTCCAGCATCGTCGAGAAAGAAGCCGTTGTGCCCGAAGAGCGCGATGAAATTGCGGGTGTATTTGCGCGCCGATTAGATGAAGGGATCACGCTAGGATCCGATCCTACCGTGGAATATGGCCTTGGTATTAAGCAAACGAAAGAAGTGCCGCTGACCTATGCTCAGGTAGAAACGCCTACGCCTTACAACACCTATATGAATCCGGGTCTAACGCCGACGCCAATTGCTAGCCCAGGGGTGGCCAGCTTGGAGGCTTCAGTAGCGCCAGAGTTTAGTGAGTTCTTGTATTTTGTTGCTCGCTACGACGGTACGCATGTCTTTAGCCGCACGCTTGCCGAGCACCAGTCTGCGCAGGGGCAAATTCGCGATCGCGTTGAAGCTGAATCTACAGATAACTAAAGCCTACTTTTTGATAATTCACTACCACTCACTAACTACAAGCCGCCTATGAGCTGGGTCGATTTATTACAGCCCGATTGTGTTTTGGAGCAGTCTGTCGTGGGCCTTACCCCGGATGTGCTCCAATCAAAAGGGTTGAAAGGACTCATCCTCGATGTGGATGAAACGATTATTCCAGTGGGGAGAAAACAGCTAGATCCAGATGTGTTGGCTTGGGCGACAGAGATTCAGCAGGTGGTTCCGCTTTCTCTGGTGAGTAATAACGTTGGCTATGAGCGCATCCGTAAAATTGCTGACGGCATGATGTATAACGACAAACCTGTGCCTTTCGTCGCTAGTGCGGGTAAGCCGTCTAGGCGAAAACTGCGAGCTGCTGCTGAGCAGATGGGACTCCCATTTGAACAGGTAGCGATGGTTGGCGATCGCATCTTTACCGACATCCTCGCGGGCAACCGTGTTGGCCTCTTCACAATTTTGGTGCAGCCTATGTTAGAGCCAAACTCTAGAGACCCTAAAAATCTACTGCGCAATGCTGAATTTTGGGTCTCTCAGCAGCTGGGTGTGACGCTCCGAGCCTTGCCATAGGACCTCAGGATGGCATCCAACCGATAGCAAAACGACTGTTTAGTGGTTGTCTGTTCAGTGATTATACAGAAGACCCCTGTTAAAAAATGCAAACAGGATCTCATGCCAATACTAAAGAAAAGATTACGGAAACTGGCGCGAATGAACTTGTAAGTAAATATGTAAACAAGGTCAAACTTAGTTTAAGACCTGTTTTTAATAACTTCATACAAGTTCGTTTTAATAAAAAGGGGTTGGGTTTCAGCCTAGCCTTCGATTTAAGATTCAGGGGCAAGCCTTAGGCTTGTCCCTATTTTTGTGTCTGCTTTTTGCGTTCGGTTTCGTGCCTGGCGCTGTGCCTGCCATCCTGTTTTTGCTATGTCTGATCGTGCTTTGCAAAAGACCCTTGTTGTCAAAATTGGCACTTCGAGTTTGACGCGTACAAATACTGGGTATTTGGCTTTGGCGACCATCGGCAGATTAGTCGAGACACTCTGTGAACTGCAACGGCAGGGCCATCAGGTTATTTTGGTATCGTCTGGCGCGGTGGGAGTTGGCTGCGCTCGATTAGGGATTACTCAAAGACCCAAAACCATTGCTCTTAAGCAGGCTGTAGCGGCTGTTGGTCAAGGGCGACTCATGCGAGTGTACGATGACTTTTTTTCGGAGTTGACTCAGCCCATTGCCCAAGTGCTGCTAACGCGTAGCGACTTGGCTCAGCGATCGCGCTATGTAAACAGCTATCGCACTTTTCGTCAGCTCATGAAGCTTGGCATTATTCCCATCGTGAATGAGAACGATACCGTTGCCACCGATGAGCTGAAGTTTGGTGATAACGATACTCTCTCAGCCTTAGTTGCCAGTTTAGTTGGTGCAGACTATTTGTTTTTGCTCACTGATGTCGATCAGCTCTACTCTGCAGACCCCCGGCAGGATCCTGAGGCCGAGCCTATTCATCGGGTGAGCCATGTCGATCGGCTCACTGCTAAGGTTGGCGATGCTGGATCTAGCTGGGGAACAGGTGGGATGTCTACCAAAATAGAAGCGGCTCGTATTGCGACTGCGGCTGGCACACATACCGTTATTACCCAAGGGAAAACGCCAGAAAATTTGCACAAAATCTTGGCAGGTGAACCGATTGGCACATTGTTTGAGGCGCTTTCTACCCGTTCTACGGCGCGCAAACGATGGATCGCAGGGACTTTGATTCCGGCTGGGCGGGTGTATTTGGATGAGGGGGCGGCTGTGGCGATTCGCTCAGCTGGAAAATCTTTGCTACCTGCTGGGATAACCGAGGTAGAGGGGGAATTCGGGCCTCAGGATGCGGTGCTAGTGTGCGATCGCAACGGCACAGAAATTGCCCGTGGGTTAGTCAACTATGGTGATGAAGACCTGCGCAAAATTTGTGGCCATCGTTCCGCCGATATCTCTAGCCTGCTGGGCTATGAGGGGGTCGAAACCGTCATTCATCGAGACAATTTAGTATTGAAAGCACCTGCTGTCGATGAGGCCGTAGATGAGTTATTGCGATAAGGTATCGTATGTGAAACCTAGCGTAAGAAACTAGCTGACTTGGCTTTTTATGCGGCTCGTTTTATCTGGTGCGTCCTACTGGCTCCTATATATTTCTGGCTCCTCTATATCTATAAATTTGAACTATGGCGATCGACGCTTCTGCTGACACAGTTAGCAAACCTGGCAAGCCCACTGTTTTAGTAACGGGTGGCGCTGGCTATATTGGCTCACATGCTGTTTTGGCGTTGGAGTCCGCAGGCTATCAGACCGTCATTCTAGACAACCTGGAATACGGGCACAAAGAACTTGTCGAAGCGCACTTGCAAGCAAAAGTTATCGTTGGCGACACGACCGATAGACTGCTGCTCGACGAGCTTTTTAGTACGTACAATGTAGCTGCTGTTATGCATTTTGCGGCCTATATTGCTGTCGGTGAATCTGTGAGTGAACCTGCTAAGTACTACCGAAACAATGTGTATGGCACACTCAATTTGCTGGAAGCCATGGTCGCAGCGGATGTAAAGCGGCTGGTCTTTTCCTCTACTTGCGCTATCTATGGCCCGCCTAAAACGGTTCCTATCCCTGAAGATCACCCTCAAAATCCCATCAGCCCCTACGCGACGAGCAAGCTGATGGTCGAAAAAATGTTGCTCGATTTTCAGTCTGCCTATGGTCTTCAGTCAGTGTGTTTCCGTTACTTTAATGCTGCGGGTGCTGATCCTGAAGGTCGCTTAGGAGAGGACCATAATCCAGAAACTCATCTGATCCCACTTGTGCTATCTGCAGCTTTAGGCAAGCGCGAGTCGATTTCCATTTTCGGTGAAGACTATGATACTCGCGACGGTACCTGTATCCGCGATTACATTCACGTGTCTGACCTGGCCGATGCCCATGTTAAGGGACTGGAGTATCTGCTAGAAGGTGGTGAAACGTCGTTCTTTAACTTGGGCAACGGCAGCGGCTTTACGGTCAAAGAAGTGATTGAAATGGCGCGTCAGATTACTGGCAAAGAGATTACTGCAGTATCGTGTGATCGCCGCCCTGGCGATCCCCCAAGCCTGATCGGCACAAGTGAGAGGGCCCAGTCTGTTCTAGGCTGGCAGCCGAAATACCCTGATCTCGAAAACATCATTACCCATGCCTGGCAGTGGCACCAAAAGCGGCACGGGTAATGTGCAGATAGAAACCTGTTACGAGGCTGTTGCTACGCCGATTGGGCAAGATACATTGGTGCCACCCAGTCCACAGTAGCCATTCGGGTTCTTGGCCAGATACTGCTGGTGATAATCTTCTGCGTAGTAGAACTCAGGTGCAGGCAAAATCTCAGTTGTAATCTTGCCGTAGCCTGCTTCGCTCAGCTTCTCTTGGTACATGTCCTTCGACGCTTGAGCAGCTTCTAGCTGAGCATCGGAGTAGGTGTAGATGCCAGAGCGATACTGAGTGCCTTTATCATTCCCCTGACGCATCCCCTGGGTAGGGTTATGGCTCTCCCAGAATATTTTCAGCAGCTCATCGTAGCTGACGGCTTTAGGGTCGAAGACAACGAGGACGACTTCGTTGTGGCCAGTCATGCCAGAGCACACTTCTCTGTAGGTTGGATTCGGTGTAAAGCCTGCTGCATATCCCACTGCCGTACTGTAGACCCCTTCTGCCTGCCAAAACTTACGCTCAGCTCCCCAGAAGCAGCCTAAGCCAAACATTGCCTTTTCCATCCCTTCGGGAAAATCGCCTTTGATCAAATTGCCGTTCACATAGTGCTTTTCTGGTACAGGCATCTCCTTATCACGACCCGGCAATGCGTCTTTCTCGCTGGGCAGCGCGTCTTTTTTTCCAATTCCCATTCCAAAAAATGCCATGTTTAATACGTCCTTATGTGCAAAATCGAGTTGCACGAGTAGTGAGTGTATGTGCTTATTTTAGGGTCTTCTTATCGCTTTGCGCTTTGTGATTCATGGGTTGAAATCCGAAATCTCTATGTCGAATCCAGACTTGAATCTGAAAATCGACGACCATAGTTAAGCCATATTTATTTTTTCCTGGCTAGCTATCTATGGATCGCTTTAGAGTCGAAGTTATTTCAAGTACACCCAATCCTCAGCAGACCGTCTACGCGGCGATGCATCAAGATTATGCGGAAGAATTCGTTTGGGACCAAAGAGCCGAGTGGCCTACCGAAGAAAAAGCTGGGGAGCTTATTATTCGTAACTTGCTCAAGGGCGGACGCGGTCACTATGGCCCACTAGAGCATCCTCAAATCGTTCTGAACTGTGGGTTTTTCCCGCACTCCACCATGCAGCAGATCCGCACCCATCGGGTTGGGCTCAGCTTTGATGTGCAGTCTTTTCGCTATACAGGTTCACGCATTGTTAACGTTGCCGAAGGCAAAGCCGATGTTGAGGATGTCTTCTACTTGCGACCAGTGGGCGCTTATACCGATCGTCAAGGCAAAAAGTACGAATACACGAAGGATGTTCGTCAGCAGGATTTGGATTGGTGCATTGAAGGGTGCAAGCGATACAAACAACGGCTCGATCAAGGCCTTTCAGAAGAACATGCCAGAGGTCTGATCCCTTTTGACGTTCGCCAGCATTGGGTACTTTCTGCAAACGCTCGTTCACTCATGCATCTACTGGATTTGCGTTGGAAAGCCGATGCTCAGCTAGAAGCGCAGAAACTCTGTGAAGCAATCTGGCCAAAGTTTCAGGCGTGGGTACCTGCGATCGCAAGCTGGTATGAGGACCATCGTCTCAAAAAAGCTCGACTCTCCCCTTAGCGATGCCTCCTCAAAATGCCCCGTTAACTATATGCACATTCCTTTATATCTCGTGAAAAATGTTCGAAGTGACGTCGTCTAGATTCTGCCCTTTTGGTAGAGATCAGTGCAATAGCATACAAATATGCCTGCCTATTGGCTGAACTTTTGATAACACTCAATAAGAAGACTTACTACTGCTCAAGATTCTTTCAAAAGCTTGCCATAGTTTAGTGAGGGATTTCTTACCTCTGCTTTACCTTATTCACTCTGTTTTCTTTGACTTGAATAAAAGGGCCACTATGAAAGACTCACAAAACTACGTTCTTGTTATTGGTGCCCCGTCTACAAAATTACCCGAAACGAGGAACCTGGCTCAAACCCTCAGCTGCCCGGTCGTCACAATTACCTCACCTGTGCAAGCGCTGGCATTGGCACAAGCAGATCCACCACACCTAGTCATTCTTTCTGGCGACGATAGTCAAACATGGTCTCCCCAAATTGCTCGTCAAATCAAGCAGAGCGTTCAGCCGGAAGGGATCGTTATTGTCGCTATCACTGCCTCTAGCGAGCGTAGCTGGCAGGCCCCGGAGAATAACACTGAGATCGACGGTTTTTTTGTTGAGCCATTGAGTGATGATGTGTGGAGTACGCTCAATGAGTCAGCTATTACGAAAAAGAAATGTCTTCATGCCGTTCGCTTAAGCGCTCATTTATGAAAGATGTCGTCAATGCTCATCAGAGTCCTCATTAGCTCAGTAAGCGTTGATAAACCGCTAGCTTTATTTCTGGCTTTATTTAGAGAATTAAAATTCTTTCCTAGGCAAATATCTACAGATTGGATAGTTATCAGCAATATTGCTTCAGAAAACCTGATGACTTTCATAGGCTGAAGTTATGATTTGAGCCTTAAGCGTATTCTTTCCGCTTTCTGCTACCCAGCATAATCAAGGGTTTTTCCCTGTTAAGCCATTTTGCGGTCTCTTTTCATCTAACCGTAAGAATAACGATGCCTAATTGCTGGAATGCCTTTGTAGGTTCATTTTTACAGCTTATTTCAGCATTTAGACGGATGTGGAATGTGCCAGAGAAATGCTCAGGCAATGTAAGTAATTCTTCTTTGTGTTGGGCGATTTCAAGAAGTCCGTGTTACTACTGTAAGAACACAGACCCCTGATAAAGCATTCAAAACGTGGAACCAGAGGTGGTGAATTTTTGTCTGGAAAGCTACAATCAACAGGGCTCTAGTGCAAATAGTTAAACTTTACTTGATATATGGGTAGTCTTATTGAGGCTCATGCATCCCCTGTATATCTAAGTTATTTAAGCAGCTTGTTGCTGATGAGTTCCAGAAAAATAAGTAGGTTTTCTGATGCGCATCCGTCATCTATGCCTTACGCCAAAAAACAATCAGGCAAGCAGTTGCCTGTAGATGTCTATATCGCTTTGGCCACTTGGTCTACATCATTGTCAGGTGTTTAATCTGCGATGAAAAAATCTCTAGAGCGATACTTCAGACATTATTTATGGGTGCAAGGTTTAGGATGCTTTTCAAGCATCTAGTGTCACAAACGCTTTACCGATACTTAATAGAGCGACTCGATTTGTCGAGGTAGCTCACCTTGTCAAAACACACACGGATTTCCCTGATTATTTCATCACTCATTTAGAAGGAGCAAAGAAACGCGGCATGACCCAATCTACAGACGCAATTGAGACTTTAGACCCTAGCGTGGAAGCAAAAGCAGCACCCAGAGACTCAGCAGCGACAGCAACAGTAACGATAGACCTCTCAAAAGCTGAGACGACTCCCGCGAAGAAGACTAGAAAAAGGGCCACTAAAGCTACTAAGGCGACTAAGGGAACTGCTAAAGCCAAGGCTGATAAGGAGGATACTAAAAAAACAACCAAGGGCGCGAAAAAAGGAACTCGCCGCCGTAGTGCTCAAACTAAGAAGAAGCACTACACTGAGGACTCTATACGTCTCTACTTACAAGAAATTGGTCGTATTCGCCTACTTCGCGCTGAAGAAGAAATTGAACTTGCGCGTAAAATTGCTGATTTGCTTGAGCTAGAGCGTATCCGTGATGAAATTGACGATCAGCTAGATGATGAGCCCACTGATGCTGACTGGGCAAATGCGGTCGATATGCCGCTGCCTGCTTTCCGTCGTCGTCTTCACCTAGGGCGCCGGGCGAAGGACAAAATGGTTCAGTCCAACCTGCGTTTGGTCGTCTCTATTGCCAAGAAGTACATGAACCGAGGTCTGTCTTTCCAAGATTTGATTCAGGAAGGTAGCTTAGGTCTGATCCGCGCTGCTGAGAAGTTCGACCACGAGAAAGGCTACAAGTTTTCTACCTATGCTACTTGGTGGATTCGTCAAGCGATTACTCGTGCGATCGCGGATCAGTCTCGTACCATTCGTCTTCCGGTACATCTCTACGAGACCATCTCTCGCATCAAGAAAACTACTAAGCTCCTTTCTCAAGAGTTGGGCCGCAAGCCGACTGAAGAGGAGATTGCCACTCGCATGGAAATGACCATCGAGAAGCTGCGTTTTATCGCAAAATCTGCGCAGTTACCGATCTCTTTGGAAACGCCTATTGGTAAGGAAGAAGACTCACGTCTTGGTGACTTTATTGAGTCTGATGGTGAAACCCCCGAAGACGAAGTTTCAAAGAGCTTGCTGCGCGAAGATCTTGAGAGCGTTCTGAGCACACTAAGCCCACGTGAGCGTGATGTGTTGCGTTTACGCTATGGCCTCGACGATGGCCGTATGAAGACATTGGAAGAAATTGGCCAAATCTTTAATGTCACCCGCGAGCGGATTCGCCAGATTGAGGCGAAAGCGCTACGTAAGCTCCGTCACCCTAATCGCAACAGTGTACTCAAAGAGTACATTCGATAGAAAGCCGTAATTCAGTTGTGGACTCAGCAGCTGGTTTCATAGCAGTCTGTAGAGACTGCATGGCAAAGATTAGAAAGGAGGTTCCTAACGGGGGCCTCCTTTTTTGAGCTGTGCACAAAGTTGATTCTCAAAGTTGACTTACGTGACCGAAGTGGCGGTGGATGGGGTGAGCTTTGTAACAGCACCGCAAGAACAGTATGGACAAACGCTATGTAAATTGGTACAGTTGTTCTTGTTAGTGCGTAGCTGTTAGCCTACAAAAATTAAGATGGAACCTTTAACTCAAGCTCAGCAAGAGCTGTACGATTGGCTGGTTACTTACATCCGTGAGAACCGTCACTCTCCTTCAATTCGCCAGATGATGCGCGAAATGAAGCTAAAGTCTCCTGCGCCCGTGCAAAGCCGTCTGGATCACTTACGCAAAAAAGGCTATATCGATTGGAATGAGGGGCAGGCCCGCACCATTCGAATTTTGCAAGAAACTCAAGGTGTGCCAATTTTTGGTGCGATCGCAGCCGGTTCAATGGTCGAAGCATTTACTGATAGTGTCGAGCATTTCGACCCTAACGCCATCAACTTCAAAGGCAGTGATTTTGCCCTGCGGGTTCGCGGTGACTCCATGATTGAGGCGCTCATTGACGATGGTGATATTGTCATTATGCGTAAGGTTCAAGATCCCAAGCGTGTCCGTAATGGCACCATCGTTGCTGCTCGCGTAGAATCAAACACAACGCTTAAGTACTACCACTTTGATGCAGGAAAAGTCGTCCTCAAGCCTGCGAATCCCCGCTTTGAGCCTATGGAATATCCGGCAGAAGAGGTGAGCATTGATGGGGAGCTCATCGGCGTTTGGCGCAGCCGTGGGCTAGGGTAGCTATCGCACTAACAGGCGCCTTACGTCACATACCGATGATCTCAATCCCTTGTGGCCGTTTGCTTGCAAACGGCCACAAGGGATTCTTCGTGAAATCTGTGTCGTAAAGACCGTGTTGCAAAAGCTGTCTGAATATAGGCAAGTATCGAGCCCAAATCGAATCCAAAGCGAGCCCAAAGAGCAGTCTAAATTTATCAAGAAAAAATGTTGTTTAGTGCGAAAGCACTTGGGCATAATTCGGTAGGGCGACAGATGCGTTGTACGCACCATGCGACACGCCACAGGCTCCGTGTATTCAACCTTGTTTGTCCATTCTTACTAATATAAATTGATGGATCAAGGGCCGAATAACCGTCTGTTCGCCCCTAAATCATCCTTATGTCTAGGGCATCTGTCATGGCAGATCATCCATCTTCTTCCCTTTTATCCCCGCAGTTGAGCACTGTGCTAAGCAGTCTAAATATTAGCTTGGAGGCTGAACTCAATCGCTACCGTCGAAATCGTCGACTTGATGGATTGGCCGAAGAAGATTTGTTTACGGAGCTAGAAGACCCTACATTTGACTTTGATGCTTTGGAACAAGCGGTCGAAGCTACAGTTGCGCATACCGCGACACTTGCTCGGCCCGTCACGCCACCGCCCGTCCCTGTTAATAAAAAACTTGCGGCACACATCACTAAGGACGCCGGAAATAAGGATGCAGAAACACCCCTCTCTTCGGCATTGACCGTCTCAAAAGCGAAGCCTCAGTCTCAGGAATCGTCTGCGATACAACCGCTATCGCACGGCGCTAGTTTGGCTACGTCCACTCAGGTACATTCGCCTGCCGAATCACAAATTTCGCCATCGCAAGCGAGCGGCCTGTCAGAACCAGGGACACTAATGCCGCATCCAGAGGTTGATAGTGCCGGGGGGCTTGCAACTACCGGTTATTTGGCCTCTTCTGAAAAGCTGATAGAGAGCTTGGCCGACGGACCACCAATGCCAGACCCTGTAGACACGGTTGCCAAGCCAAAACGGAAAACAGCTTCCTTGTTAGCTGGCGCTACACTTGGTTCGCTCGGTCTTGCTGCTGGCCTAGCTGCCAGCTATCTCATGGCTAATCCTCTCGTTACACAGCAAATAGCCAGTACATTTCAAGGGGGCGAGCAAGCGGCTACAACAGAGCCTGAAGACACTTTTGACCCGCCCGGACCCGATCTTTCAGCGAATGAGTTTATTGACCTAGAAATTGACAATCTCAGCTCGCTGAAGATGCCTCAAGTAACCGTCAGCCCGGGCACCGGAACTACAGGTCCTGTTGGAGACACCACGCAGGTTAATCCAGCAACCTCTAATGCTCTGCCTCCTATTGAGAACCAGGTTGCCAGTAGTTCATCAACGCTCTCTGGAAGCTCAGCGTCTAGCTCGACAGTGAATCCCCCTTTGAATTCCTCGGCAGCTCCTACGCCGACGTTAGCCTCTAGACCTGTAGCGCCTGCCTCCATCGAAACCCAAGCAGTGGTAATTCCCACCGGCCTAACTTACTACGTCACTGCGCCTTTCACCACTGAGCAAAGCCTTATAGCTATTCGTGAATCGATCAGTGAGGCTTTTGTTCGTCGGTTTGCTGATGGCGATCGCATCCAAATTGCAGCCTTTGATAACGCTCAAGCTGCTGGCGCTTTCATTGAAGAACTCAAATCTCAAAACATTACTGCCCAAATCTATGGCCCTACCACAGAGTAGAGAACGCAGCTTCACGGGAAGCTTGCTATGCTGCTAGGTAGGTAGATTATTTCTTGGGTTGATTCGCCGATGGGACTTTTGGATCGCATTTCTCGCCTCGTTAGGTCCAATGTCAACCACCTCGTTAATGGTGCGGAAGATCCTGAAAAGGTGCTTCAGCAAACAGTCCTCAATATGCAGAGCGATCTTGTCTCAATGCGGCAGGCCGTTGCCCAGGCAATCGCCACCCAAAAGCGCACCGAGCGGCAGTGCGAGCAAGCCAAGCGCACCGCTGAAGAATGGTACAACCGTGCCCAACTTGCTCTACAGAAAGGGGATGATGCCTCTGCTAGAGACGCCCTGACTCGCCGACAAACCTACGTTCAAACCGAGCAAACTCTCAGACCTCAGATTGCTCAACAGCGAGAAATCGTAGCGCAGCTCAAGAGCAACATGGGTCAACTAGAGCGTAAAATTTCTGAAGCCCGCACCCAAAAAGACATGTATATCGCTAGGGCAAGAGCCGCTCAGTCTAGCGTACGACTCAACGAAATGCTTACAGGCACTGCTGCCAGTACCAATGCCTTTGAAAAAATGGAAGCCCGCGTCCTCGACCTTGAATCCCAGGCAGAAGTCACCGCTGCCATGGGCACTGACAGCGTAGAACAGCAGTTCGCTCAGCTCGAAAAGCAAGGCAGTGTCGACGCTCAACTCGCTCAGCTCAAGTCAAAAATGCTCGAAGGCGAGAAGCAATAGCTCACTGCATTCCCGATACCTAATAACCGTTGCCTAATAAACTGGTGGTTGCTCGCAGACTGGTAGCTGAGCGGAGTCGAAGCTAGCCCCGATAGACTGGCAGCGTAAAGTGAAAGCAGCTTCCCTCTCCCTGTTTGGAATCCACCCAAATCTGGCCGTAGTGCGCTCTGACAATTCTTTGACAGAGTGCTAAGCCCAGTCCGTATCCATCTTCGGCCTTGTCTCGCTGGAGGCGGAAATTTTCTTCAAAAATGCTTTTTTGATTGTCACGCGGAATCCCGGGGCCATTATCGCGAATGCTAATTTGCACTTTCTCTGTCGTTCGGTGAAGGGCAGAAATGCCAATTTTTCCGTGAGTGGGTGTGTACTTAATTGCGTTGTCAATTAAGTTGCTGAGTACTCTTTGCACTTGGTCCCCATCGGCATAAACGTAGGGCAAGTCCTGAGGAATATCGGGATCAATGCTCTGATGCTTATTGTTCAATTTGGGCTGGAATGAGTCCATCACATCGATGCAGAGGTTTTTAATGTCCAGCTCTTGGGGGGACACCTTCAAATTCGCACTCGGGCCTCTTGCAGCCTGCAGAATCTCTGTAATCATGCTGTTGATGGTCCGAATTTGCGCCTTCGTATTTTTCAACAGATGTAAGATTAGCTCGGGCGTAAATTTTTTCGCCTTTTCCTCTCCCGGTTCATGAGCTAGCTCTAGTGTTTCTATTGCGATAGAAGCTGCCGTCAATGGGTTCCTCAAATCGTGAGCCATCATCGAAATGATGCGGTCTTTGAAGGCGAGCTGCGCGGATAAAGACTCTTTTTCTTGGTTGAGCTTGAAGATTTCGTCTGACAGTCGCAAAATTTCGGTCGACTGTGCGACGGCATTAACCGTGATATCGCTGGATTGATCGCTTCCTATAGTACTGGCATTTTCTACAGTCGAACGCTCGGCATCGGTCCGTTGCTGGTTCGCTTCGTGCTCTCTTTGCCAGCGTGGCCACCAATGAGCGAGCTGTGTTTCAATATCGCTGCCCGCCAATACCTGATGACCATCCGCAGAAACCTTAATCAGCGCTGGAGTAGCGACGAGTTTAAAGTGTTCGGCTAGGTAAGGCTGGTTTGTGACATCGACAATCTCTAAACCCATCGGCTCTAAGACCGAAAGTGTTTTTAACTGCTGCCTGATTCGCCGTATTTGTTCTGTGGAGTTGGGCCGCTTGTCGATAAACAGCAACAGCTTAAAAGGCCCATTGTTTTCGGGCAAAAGTGGAGCCTGAGCCTCCATCTAGCCTCCTATCACACTGCTTTATTCGGGGTGTATCTACCATACCTTTTGGTAAATCTAATTCACAAGGGAAAATCAGTAGATGAGGCTAGTTCAGCCAGAGTTGGAGCACTGCTACCTCTGCTTTCCATGCGTAGAGCCAGGCAAAAGATGTGTTCCAGGTGTTCATGCTCGTACGTATTTCCGTTGAGTGTCAATTAAGACGTGAGAATACCTAAGCTCTTTCATAACTTTATCGTCACCCTTGGGAAAAATCTATACAGAGCACTAGAGTTCCGCGCATTTAGTGCTTGCGGAGAAAGATAGAGGAGTTTGATCCGATGGTGTTATTAGGTACTAGTCAGTCAACGCCGTTAAGACTGCAAAAGATAGCTAGGTGTTCTGTGTGCACTGTAGGTGTTGTCTTTGCGATCGCAGCTTCCTCCCACGCCAACCCGATATATCCCGACTCACCCAGTGCGCCGGCTTTCGATGCTGCAAGCACTCAGCAAAATGACGCGCTGATAGAACACGTTGCTGGCAATGTTTTGGATGCGGCTATCGCCTTAGAAGTAGAGGCAGCTGCCGATAGAGCTGGGTTAGAACGGCTCAGAGCCCGATTACTATCACCCAGCACAGCAGTTGCATCATCTGTCAATCTTGCGAGTGGCACTTACTTCTACGGAGAGCAGCCTATCGCTGATCAGCCGGAAACAGCTTACTTCGTGTTCGAATCTCAAGGGACAAGCATCACAGGCGCACTGTTTATGGCATCCTCTTCTTTTGACTGTGTCACGGGGCGTATTGTTAACCAGCGGATGTCTCTTAGCGTCACAGACAGTTACTCCCAAGAAACTTATCCGTATGCACTCACACTCAGCAAACCGCTTGTGGAAATTGCCAGCCAAAGCAGCACAATTTCGCTGCCGCTGAGCATTGAAGGGTTTTATCCGCTACCCCTGCGAGAGCAAGATAGAGCTATTTTGGCTACCTGTCAGGCCATTTAGCTAGATACCGTCATAGACACAACGCAGGCGCGCTCTTCGCGATCGCTGCTCTTATGACTTCGTGCAGTAAACGTCATGTGTCAGGGTTTAATGTGAGACTCAAAGGCCACTAGCATTATTTGGCCGCTACAATAAAATGACTGAATTCAGCGAGGTGGTGTGAACGCAGCAGAACAAGCATCAACGATTGAGCTAGCCAGCAAAATAGCAGCCACAGTTGGACTTTTTAAGGCGGAGCTTCCTGATCTCAAGGCAGATCTGAAACCCTGGGCAAATGATCCAGGGGTCCGGAATTTGATTGACCCTGACTCTGTCGATATTGGCTTTCACTTTCCAGGGCTGAGTCGTTCGTTTCAATGCCGCAGTTTACTGATTCAAATTCGCTTACACCAAGATATTGAAAGTCAGCAGCGCCGAGCCATTGGGCTAGAAGTGGCTGGCTTTGATCATAGAGGACAGCAGTGGCGGCTTTCTACTATTAATGACTGGCAGTTTGAAGGCAGCATTACGCCCGAGCCGACTTCTGGAGAATCTCTGCGCAGTTGCTGTCGCCGGGTTTTTGAGGTTTTCAATCAGTCGCCATCGGTAGCTTAAGAAAAGACTGGGCTGTGTTGCCGGTATGTATCGTCAGCGTGATAGTTCTGGCGTCTATCAGGCGGCTGTCGCTCAAAGATGCGCCAGTTCCTGGATTAACTGGATGGGCAGGAAAGCAAGCTGCACTGAGACTCAGACGCAAGCACTCACCTGTTGCCAGGCTAAAGCAGGTTGGATGCAGTGGCACGCTCACCTGTGAGATGTTTCTGGGCTCGCAATCGGTGATCTTTCGATAGCCCTGGGTGAGGTTAAAGGCCTTTCCGTCTGTCACACGAGAGAGCACGGCGCATAGGTCATAGCTTGGTGTGGAGGGTGCGATCGTAACCACGACTTCTACAACCCCCACCACTCGCAGCTCATCGGTCATCGGTGCACTGGTGTAGGTCAGCACATCTCCTCGACTGTCCACCGTCGTCCGCTCAAAAGAGCCTGCTGGGACAGCGCTGTGTCCACCTAATGCAGGTGCAGGGTTCCAGGGGTCATGCACAATGACATCGGCCATGGACCCCGAGTAATATTCAGTCAAGAGTTCACCGCTATCTTCACGGATATTCGCCAACCCTGTGCTCTGAAGGTAATAGCGCTTTACTGTTGGTGTTGGCCACTCCGAGAGCTGCCGCCATTGATTGCGGCCCATCTCAAACAAGCAAACCGGCTTTTGCGCGGCTAGCGCATGCTCGTTGCGACTTTTCAAGATCGTGTCAAACCAGTGAATCTGTAGCCGATCAATCGGACTCATCGCCGCCGTGCCAAAATCCACCTTGCCTACTTTACGTGACCAAGGAATATGTGCCCAAGGCCCCACCCAAAAGTGATGCGAATGCTCACTTTTGGCTGTCATTTCCTGATATAGCCGTAGGTCGCCTCGCAGATACGGGTCGAACCATCCACCTATGTGCAGCATGGGCATATCTACCTTATCTAGCTGAGGCGTTCGCTGCTTCCAATAGTCATCTGTCGCGGAGCGATGTACCCAATCATGGAAAAAGGAGTCCACCTCTGAGAGTACCTTTGGGCAAGCTGGAATGGCGTCATTGAGTGGCAGATGACGAGCGGCGGTGCTCAGCGTTTGAAATAGCGATGCGTCTTGGTCTAGCCGAGCCGTTTCTGCTGCGAGTTGGATAGCCCACATCAAGCCTAGCTGAAAGCAGAGGGCACCATTCTCTGTCGCCCAGTCTTCGTAAAGGTGATAGCCCGTCATCGCAGGCGCAATCGTTTTCAGCGCCTCTGGCTGTGCTTCAGCTGCTTGCAGCTGGGTCATGCCCTGGTAAGAAAAACCATACATGCCCACATGCCCATCACTCCCAGATAGCTGAGCGGCCCAGTTTACCGTGTCTTCGCCATCGGCAACTTCATGGGCAAATAAATCAAACGTTCCTTGAGATGTGCCCCGTCCGCGGACATCTTGAATGACAACGATGTAGCCGTGGGTAGCATACCAGCGAGGGTGGGCGTAGACGATTGTGGAGGCGATCGCACGCCCATAGGGCTGACGCATCAGCAAAACGGGAAAAGGCCCCTCTCCTTCTGGCCAGTACACATCCGCGTCCAAACGCACCCCATCCCTGGTCCACATAGAATGAGTTTGCACAGCCTGAACAGAAAGCAAAGTTTGGGGTATGGTTTTGAGTACAGGTGAATCCATCATTTATGGTGGACGAAAGGTATGGTGGACAAAGGGAACAAGGGTGAGTGAATGGAACCCATTTTAATTATTAGCAACTTGCTATTAGTGGGCCTAACCGGCACTTACGCTTGGTTGACCAACAAAAACATCAAGCGCATACAGCAGGAAAGCTCTTATTACCGCGACGTCGTTGAAAAGCAGCTGCGCCTCACCGCCCTTCCTCACCTCTATTGGGACCTGCAAGCGACCGACACGGACGACTCTAAAGGCAGATGTAACCTTTCCCTAGAAGTGTTCAACATCAGTAACGTCCCTGCCTATGATGTACACGTTAGCCTCATCGGTGCTTACACCGAAGAAAGCTTGGGCATTGCAACCTTCATGCGCACCCATGTGCAGCCTCGCCACCGCAAGTATCCCCTTCAGGCAGATAAAGTCGGCTACTATGGTGTTCGCAACGCCGTCAGGCTTTCCCTGTTACCCACACAGCAGAAAATCCTTCTTTCTCTCCCTTTTCCCGTTCAGCCTGCTGACGTTTACACCCTTGTGCAGTACAGAGAGCTATCGGGCGAAAATTACTATCAGGTATGCTGCTTTAGCGCTATTGATGAATCTGGTGCATACCGAGCCAATATTCTCGAACCTTCCGAGATTCAAACCATGGAGCGACTACATCTTTTTGACCTAGAAGATTACTCCCTGCCAAATACCGCGTCCAACAGTACCTCTATGGCCAACGGTGCTTTAGCCAATCCGGCTCTACCCCCTCAAAAAAAAGATACTGCCGACGACTATCCCTACTACCTTACCGACTTTATCGATCTTTGGAATCACTCTGTTTCTAGCCGTTTCATTTTAGATGCCGCAGCGTCTCCAGAAGCGGACGGTCCCGTTAAGGCAACCTATGACTTTTAAAGCGCCTTCCTTCGGGTCAGCATTTAATGGCCCATCCTACGGTAGTCCACCCACTGGCATGGGGGTGGACACTAGCGTCGTCGACATATTGGTAATTGATGATGATCCGCTAGTAGTGGAGAGCTTACAGCGATTGCTGCGTAAACGGGGATACCAGGTGGCCACGGCCGGTGATGCTGCCACAGGCATTCAGAAAGCGATTGAGCTGACACCTTCGGTCATTATTTGTGACTTGCTGTTGCCAGGTGGGCCGAGTGGCCTCGATATCTGCCGCCGCATTAAGCGAGAGTCACGGCTATCGACCACCGCTTTTTTGATTATGACTGGGCATACCGATATCGCCAATCGTGTAGAAGCCCTAGAAGCAGGCGCGGACGATCTGCTGTTCAAACCGGTGGATACCGACGAACTCAACGCCAGGGTAAAGTCAGGTCTGCGACTTCATCAGCTCACTCAAGCGCTGATGTCGCAAAAGCGTCGGTTAGAAGATGAGCTAGCAGAAGCTGCAACCTACGTTACGTCCCTTTTACCCAAGGATACGCCTCCCGATGCTAGTAACTGCGTTGCTATTACCTCTAGGTTTATTTCATCTCAGGAGCTAGGCGGTGACTGTTTCGATCACTACTGGCTCGATCCGGACTATCTGGTGATGTATTTACTCGATGTTTCTGGGCATGGGCTAGGTGCGGCATTGCTATCGACCTCTGTGCTGAATGTGCTGCGATCGCAATCTCTCCCCGGCGTTAACTTCTATCGCCCCGAAAGCGTCCTCAAAGGACTTAATGAAGCCTTCCAAATGACTAATCAAAACGATAAGTACTTCACCATTTGGTACGGCGTATACAATCGAACCACTCACCAACTCTCCTACGCCAGCGCCGGACATCCTCCTGCTTTGCTGGTCACCCCCCGCAATTCCAAGGCGCCTATCAGTGCACAGGACGTTTCTCTCACTCAGTTACGCGCCCCTGGCATGCCCATCGGTATGATGCCCGATAGCACATACAAATGGCAACGCTGCACTGTTTCCCGCAACAGTCGGTTGTATATTTTTAGCGATGGTGTCTATGAGATTTGCCCAGCTAGCCCCCAATCGGGTGACCATGCCAGTCAGCTAGGGCTTGACGGCTTCGTTCATGTGTTGACCACACTAGAATCGCAGCGAAAACTCAGCTTAGATAACCTTATTGGTGAAGTCAGTGCCTTTGGTGGAAACCAGTTTGAAGACGATCTTTCTCTTTTAGAAATCGATTTTCAAGTCTAGTCACCCACAATATTTATTCTTCTGTTGTTCGCTGTTAGCCGCAAAACTGATTTCTGTATTGCAATCTAAGTCGCTAGCTATTTTATCAGCTCAGATTTATGAGCTCAGATAGTTCGGCAGGAGAAGCAACAGCCAGTTTCAGCCCAAAAACCTGCTCGAATTGCTCAATGACGGTTTGCCGTACCGCTTCGAACTCTACATTCGGTAGAACCTCAGCCATAGATCCGACTTCTCTTCCCTCAATACCGCACGGTACAATCTGCTTAAAGCCGCTCAAGTCCGGGCAAATATTGAGTGCAAACCCATGCATCGTAATCCATCGGCTCACCTTAATGCCTATGGCCGCCACCTTGCGCCTCTCCAGCCAAACTCCTGTTAAGCCGGCAATACGCTCTGCACGCAACCCATAGAAAGCCAACGTTCGAATTAATACTTCCTCTAGCTGTCGCAAATACCAGTGCAAATCCATTCGATAACGCCGCAGGTTCAGCACTGGATAGCCCACAAGCTGTCCCGGACAGTGGTAGGTTACCTCACCTCCCCGCTCTACTCGGTGAATTTCAAACGCTTCACTATCAGCATCAAAGCGCAAATACTTCGTATCAGCACCCTGGCCCAAGGTATAAACTGGCGGATGTTGTAACATCAACAACTTATCAGTTGACGCCGCCTCATTGCTGACATCAGCTGATGCAATCCCAAGCATAGATTTTCGCCTTTCTACTAGCTTTTGCTGCCATCGCCAAGCGACTGAGTAAGGTACCTCATCCATCAAATACACCACACCTGTTCTCCCAAAAGAGGGCTCATCCAGGTCGCAGCTATATGACAAGTATTTAGTACATATCTCTGAATTTTCAGTGCTCATGATTACCAGTTGTCACGGTAGGCGGATAAAGTGAAGTCAAGAATTATCAACGGATGCTTATATTTTTGACGGTTTGCCGCAAAGCAAAATAGCGAGTGCTACGGTTAAAGAGTATAAACCTACCTACCGCCACGGGGAGGCTACTCTATGAAGCTAGTAATCCAGGGTAAAAATATTGAGATCACAGACGCGATTCGTGCTCACGTTGAGCAAAAGCTTAAAAAAGCAACAGCACATTTTCAAACGTTAATCAACAAAGTAGATGTGAATCTATCCGTTGAAACTAACCCTAGAATTGCCCCTAAGCAGTCGACCGAGGTCACTATTTTTCTCAATAACACTGTTGTTCGTGCTGAAGAAAGCAGTGAAAATATGTATGCCACCATTGATATGGTGACTGACAAAATTACCCGGCAGCTACGCAAATACAAAGAGAAACGCCGAGATCAAAGCCATGACTCGGTTCGCCCCCTCGATATGGATGCAGTGATGAACGCGCCCGACATCACACCAGAAGGTCGTCCTGATATCACTGAAGTCTTAAACAATAAGCCTAAACTACCTGAGACGGTTGTGCGCAGCAAATACTTTGCAATGCCCCCGATGACGGTGCAAGAAGCCCTGGAAAATCTGGAACTGGTAGGTCACGATTTTTATATGTTCCGGAACGTTGAAACCAATGAAATCAACGTTGTCTACGAACGTAACCACAAAGGCTATGGACTGTTGCAGCCCCGTCAGCATCATAGCAAAGATGCTAAAAACAACCACATGGATAGAGAGATGACAAACGTTACCCCCATGGCAAAAGCCGTTTCGTAGCGGACTGCGTCCCCAAAATTCATATGAGAAGAAGGCCCTGAAATCGTTGCTCAGTAGAGATTTCAGGGCTTTCTTTCTTCAAAGCTCAGCCTTTAAGGCCCAGTATCTGAAACTTAGTAGCAGTTAAGCTTTTGCGAGTAAACTATCTAGTTCGCCTTTACGATCGAGGGCATGCAAATCATCACACCCACCAATGTGCTTATTATCTACAAAAATCTGAGGGAGTGAGCGCTTTCCTGCTCGCTCAGCCATCTTACTCCGTGCTGCTTCGTCGCCATCAATACAGTATTCGCTGTATTCAACGCCTTTTCGATCCAGCAAGGACTTCGCTCGAATACAAAAGGGGCAACGGCTCCACGTATATATTTCGATCTTAGGCTGCATTTTTCTTTCCTCAATCAATAGATAAGTCATTTAGAGAGCAGGTGAACTACTTCTCATAACTACAGTGTAAAAGGCTCTTTGCTACTTTTTGGGCTAGTTGCACCGTCAATTAGCAGGAACAACTAATGTGAATCGGCTGAGAAGTTTACGGTAAAAGACTTATCTTCTATGGCCACAACATCATTGTCGTATAGCTTGCGCCCGCGACGCAGTTCCATCTCTCCATTGACACTTACCTCGCCGCTGCGAATGAGCAACTTTGCTTCTCCTCCCGAACGGGCAATATCCGTAACCTTCAAAAACTGATCGAGTTTAATAAATTCATCAGCCATGTCTGTTTTATCTATCTATTTCAACTAGCCAACGGGACTCATGAGAAAACGAGGTCGTGACGACCTCGTTTTCTCATGAATTGATTATGTCAGATGCTGCGCTGACTACACCAGCGCAGGTTCGGGGGAGGCGACTGATTGTAATACCTGTTGAGCATTTGCAATAGCTGCTTGCTGCTGCGCCTCTGCTGATTGGACTTCTGCAATCATAGAGGAAATAGAGTCTAGGCTTTGAGAGAAGCTGACGATGCGTTCCTCCAGTAGAGACAGCAGTGATTCGTACAAAATCACTTGCCCCTGACTTTTACTGAGCTGCTGTTGTGTTGTTCGGTAACTTTCTTCAGCCTCATTAATAGCCTGCTGCCGATTCTCTACTTGCTGCTGTTGCTCTTGGCGAGATTGTTTGAGCGAATCAATCTCGCTTTGAATTTGGGCAATTTCATTCTCTATCTGTTGAATTTGCTCGCCGAGCGCCGCCCTCAAATCGTCAATGTCGTCAAGTACAGGTTCTAAGTCAGCTGCCGCGCCTGTGCCTTCTGCGGCAAGTCCCTGTCGACGCAGTAAAACAGCACGATGTTGACTCAAGACTTCTTCTCGTTCTAGCAAATTACGACGCTGACCGACTAAGGTCCGATTGAGCATGACATGACGATCTTTTTCTTCAGCAATTTCGGTTTCTAGCTGTAGGCGATCATAATCACTTACGTTTTCTAGTTTGGCCTTTAGCGTGTCGATGTCGTCTTGCTGTAACTTAAGCTCTTCTTCTTGGTCGTTTACAAAGCGCACCATCTTGTCGAGGTCTCGCTCTAGGGTTGTGACCAGCGCTTGCAGTTCACCTTCGGGCATCGCTTCTAATGCAGCAACGTCCACTTTTTTGCTTAGACGCACTTTATCTGTTGCGTTGAGCAGTTCGTACACTCGCTGATGCAGATCAGTTTGATTTTTGAGTTGGTCTGTCAGTAGCTGGTTTTGCTCTTGCTTAGCACCTAGCAAGGCTTGTTGCTGGTGTAGATGGGCTTGCAGCGCGTGTAGGCTAGATTCAACTTCGATAAATGATTGTCTATCGGTTTCCAATTTCTCTTGTTGGGCTGTCAATGCGTTTTGTCCAGCCGCAATCTCTTCACGCTTTTGAGCGAGCTGATGCTGATTTTCTGCTAAGTCTGACTGGTAGTGAGCAACCAACTCTAGGGCTGTTGACAGCTCCGTGCTCACAACGCCGGTATCGACAGAGTTTTGAGTAAGTTGTGCGATCGCTGACTGCATTTGAGCCGTTTGCTCATCACTCAAACCGTTTGCGCTCACAGGCGCTTCTGCTTCCTTTTGCTCTTCAAATCGCTGAATTTCTCCATTGAGATGAGCCCAAGCACCCTCTAACTCGGTATTCTTACGGTTTAGCTCTTCTTGAAGCTGCTCTACTTCAGATTTTTGTGTTTCTATCTCTTGACGCTGCACTTCTAGCTTTTCAAGGTCAGCCTCTGCCTGTTCTATTTGATCCTGTCGAGATTCTATTTCCATCTCTCGACGATTGAGTGCCTGACTTTGATAGGTTAGCGATTCTTTCCACTGCTCAATTTCTTCGCCTTGGGATTTGAACTTTTTACTCAAACTCGAAAAGTTTTGCAGTACGCTAACCAGCGTTCGTCCCGCTTCTTGATGACGCTTTACTTGACGGCTATTAGTGAGCTCAATCAGAACCAGAACCCCGCCTGCATAGGGTGCATCATCAGGTGCCGCAATTAGCTCTTCACCCGGAACACTGCTCCAGTCATGTTCAGAGCGCTGAGCAGCGAGCAGCTTAAATTCTGCTTTACCGCTACCCATAAATCCACTCTTCTTTTGTGTTTCGGCTAAATAAAGCACGCTGGCAATCCCTCTACGTATTCAGGCCGGGCGGGCACCCATGTGATCTATAAGTTCCCGCTTGGTGGCAAGAGATTAACACCGACTGAGGTTGGAAATAAAGAAATCAACGAGCCCTCAAAACGCGCATTACAAGCCTAAACAGGCAAATCGGTTTTGCAGGGGCTGTAAATTTACTTAAGAGCACCCATCATCATCTATTTCCCGAACGTAGCAGAAGGATGAATTTTTAACTAAACGCAAGTTTTTTGGTGGAATTATCAACTAATGTTTAACAAACAAAACACGGAAGGGTACTTTGATTACACATCAGTTGTTGTGTATGCATCTCAGGGGTCTCTCTTGTGCCAGGTTACCCAAGAGCTGTTGTTTAAAGGTGCGCTATTCTCCATTTCTCAGGGAATGATTGAGCCAGCAGACATCACTGATGCCATCAGGTTCAAAACGAAACGTACTGCCAGTTGGTCACAAGACCCCGTGGTTTAGAAGAAGATTATGAGCACAATTTTGGTCGTCGAAGACAGCGTCGCCCAGCGAGAAATGATGAAAGATCTGCTCGAAGATAGTGGATTAGTCGTTACAGTTGCGAGTGACGGAATTGACGCTCTTCATCAAATTCAGCAAGGTCATCTTCCTGACTTGGTCCTTCTAGATATTGTGATGCCTAAGATGAACGGCTATGAAGTTTGCCGACGAATCAAAGCTAATTTGGCGACCCAAGATGTGCCAGTGGTGATGTGTTCGGCGAAGGGGGAAGAATTTGATCGCTACTGGGGCATGAAGCAAGGGGCCGATGCCTACATTGCCAAGCCATTTCAGCCGACTGAACTAGTAGGCACCGTCAAGCAACTGTTGCAAGGGTATTAATTGGCACCATGGTAGGAAACCCTGACTTTCAAACAATATCGGGACAGGATCAGGCCCCTGAGCTTCAAGAAATTGAAACGCCAGAGGGTGAACTTCACTTGCGCTTTTTTATCACTGAAGACGATGAATTCGCCCTTCCAGCTACGGGAATTCGTCGCATCATTGAGCATGCACCCGATCACATTACGCCAGTTCCCAATGTATCGCCGCTGCTACTTGGCACGTTGAATCAGCAGGGAAGAGTGATCTGGGTCGCAGACTTAGGTCAGTTTTTGGGATGCGCTAAGCCTATGAATACCGATCGGGCTGAAATTCCGGTCATTGCAGTGGAAGATCAAGGCACCATGCTAGGGCTAGCCGTCAATAAAGTTGTGGGTACTGATTGGCTAGATGGTGATGCTCTCAAAGCATCGTCTGTGGCGGCGGATGGAATGGACTCCTTTTTGAAAGGGGAGTGGCCGCTAGACGATAGTAAGTCACTACGGTTGCTAGACCATGTCGCTATCCTGCGCTCTGCAAGATGGGTGGCCTAATGCACAATCGTTCACAATAGCTCCCTGCTCCCAACAAACTAAACAAGTAAGCATCAAGGATTAGACCGGCAAGAGGAAAGAAACAATGGCATCGGGCACTGACTACGCAGAATCATATCAG
>ERZ1740067.230-NODE-230-length-46952-cov-9.568672_pt1 | contig 46952 bp, 43 predicted proteins | sample MGYA00581736_ERZ1740067 | MGnify/ENA primary metagenome ERZ1740067 (study PRJEB43018, sample SAMN04849236) | marine metagenome | isolation source: floating plastic debris | place: Pacific Ocean | collected 2008-08-27 | study: EMG produced TPA metagenomics assembly... | reverse complement strand
CAATTCAGCTTTCGATTTTCTGTTGTTCTGTAATAGCCAAAGATTGAGTTTCTTCCTTTCGAAGAATATCATTTTACCGTTGGGTTTTGAGTGCGGTATCTGTCTTCTTGAAGTAAGTTTGTAAAGAAAACTTCGTGATACGCCCATGTATTCACAGGCCTCTTCAAATGTCAAAACTTCCTTGTTGCTTGACAATAATCGTTCTATACGTTCAAGACGTTCCTCTAGTTTTAAATAATCCATTTTTCTAAATTTTTGTGTGAAACAATGGACAAAAGCTTTTGTACTTTTTAATCGAATTCTTTCAGCAAACTAGCATAGGAAACTATAGGAAAGGCTTGCATCGCATGTGGTGCAAGCAAAATAGAGGAGAATGCAAGCAAGTTTTAAGAAAATGGGGCAAAGACGGCTTCCAATTCCTCGCTTCTTCTGGAAACCCTGTTTCTGGTAAGGGCGTTTCTAACGGTATCGTAGTTATATCTCCGCCCATCCTCGCGCCTTAACACATCCGAATTTTTGATGAAATCAATAAGCTGTAAGTCATTCTTGGGAAAGCTCATTTTCAGGAGTTCATAAAACTCCTTACAAGCAGGGTTTTTTAATTTCAGATGGATTTTCGCATCATGTTCGTCCCAATCCTTTAAAAAGCATTGGATAAAACCATATTTCGAAGTTTTATCGATGATAATCATATCATAGCGGACCAAATTATCGTAGAGTTTCCCCAATTGGGATTCGCTGATTGAAATATTGAAATTTCTGGAGGACTTTAGTTTCTCCTTTATTTTGGGAATAAAGATTCTCTCAAACCATTTACTCCACGTCAGTTGGGTCATAAGCATTCCGCTCAAAAAAAGAAATCCGCCAACACTATAGGAAAAAACAGCAATACTTTCCAAGGGTTCCAGAATGGCATCATAGCCCAATTTCATGGTAAAAAGGCCTATAGCATAGAACACCAATCTTGGCTTTTCTACATATTTGTCCCATTTGAACGATTCATTGAACATAAACCGCATGAAACGTACTAAATAGGGTACTGCTATCCTGATAACAAAATAGGCGAAACACGCAAGCATGATATACTTTAGGATGAGTATCATTTCATCAAATTAACATTTTTCCCATGAAAAGTTATGGCATGGGGATGTAATACCACTTTTTTACGACCATGCTCCTGTAAAATATATTTGTGGGAAGGGAGAAGAAAGGTGAAGCGGCCTTTCGCCGCTTGTGCTTTCGCGCGGCTCTAAGGGTGTCGGAAAACCGGAAAGGTTTTCTGACTTCCGCAGGGCCTTGGTAATAGAACCATCAATAGCAAAGTCTTGAAAATAGAATGTAGTGATGCAAAAGCCCCCTTTTCCAGTGTTTTCTTAGTTGTACTAAAAAAAAGGCTGATTGGCCGTGAGGCAGTAACCACTGAATACGATATTGATAATCTTGTTGTTGGGAATGAAACTGTTTCCGTTGCCCATGCCATTGAACATCATGATAGGAGTATGGAGTCTTTTGAATTCCGTTGCTGCGAAAACCGCTTGAAACGCTTAAAACAATTCAAGCAAGAATCAATTAAATGGCCTACGCCCCCCTTTTGAGCACCACTTTTTCATAAATCGAGTGGATTCTTTCGTAGAGAAGTCCCAAACGACTATGTAAATCCTGGTCCATTTCAAACCTAAATTCCGTAAATGTCAATTGTAACCGCTGTTCTTCGGTAATTATCCCTTTGACCAGAAAATAGGAGGGTTCCATCGTCATCTCCTTATCCATCTCCAACAACTTCTCATACGGATGCGCAGCAAAAGCCAGCTTGTTCGGCATGCCTGGATTGATGTCATAAAAGACCCTAAATTGTATGTCGCGGTATTCCTTCCTGTATTGCATGTATCATTTCCAAAGCATTTTTTTAGGGTTGGGGAATATCAGTAAATATAGGACGTTGTCACGAAATCCAAATTTCTCGGGTTCGCAGGCCCCTTTCATCGGTCCAAATTCCAAGACCCCACAAGGTGAAAAACTTTATGGCCAAATTGAAGGTAGCAGGACAATCGGCAAATCAAAATGAGGGAGGAATCCGTTGCAGTACAGGGTGTGCGGATTTGAAATCTTTATGCCAGAAGGAGAAAAAGACAGTGAAGGCAATTAAAAACCTTAAAAAAAATAAGGTTTTCCTGTAATATAAAAATGTAGGAAAATTATATATTGGATGTCGGTCACATATTGCGTATTTGGTCGAAAGTTGCCCCCAAAAAACAATTTTAGAGCCTTTATCATAGTTAAGGTTTGATATTAATCCCAAATCTTTTAATTATGATAATTAAGCGATTATTGTTCGCCGCCGTTTTCATCTTGGCGGTATCGACAAACATTTCATGCGAAAAGGAAGATGTCACAGAGACAGAACTTGAAGTTTTATCCGTTAAGAAATCCGAAATCGAGGAAGGCGACACCTGAATCTACTAAAAGGACACGTGGATTTTTGTTGGCGATGGCAATCCTGGTAGGGATGTCATCGCTTCCTTTTTTCAATGAACTGATCACCGAAGAAAATGGGTCGCTTTCCAAGTGGTTGCTTCCCCCTGGGATACAGGAATCCCTATTGGACGAAAACAGCAAAATCTTGGGCTACTCAAAGTTTAGGGTATTTCTGTACTATCTCCTTATAGAACTCTACATCATGGTGGCCAGCATCGGTTGGTTTTCGGTTGCCAAGGATGAAGCGTACAGATATGCCCTTCTTTTATGCACGGCCAGTGCAGGCTATCATATCTTCCTGATTCTCTCCGCAAAACGTTTGACTTGGCTCAACGACCCGTCATGGAAGCTTTGGTGGACTCTAGGTATTGGCATTGTGCTCTTCGGGCTTTATTATTGGGGCGAACATACAAAAAGAAAAAAATTACTGGCCGTCCGCACCACTTTGGGCAGTTCCCCCGAGAAAATCATTTCGCCCAAAGTGGTGCTGTCCTGGCTGGCCATCGCCTTTGTTTCGACGTTCCCCTATTTCCATGACATTGTTACGGAGCGGTTCGTTGGGGTAAAGGATTGGGTTCCAATCCTTGGCATCGAAGATTTTTTGACCCTCGGGGAGCGGGATGTATGGGGTTTTGTTTCGTACAGGGTCTTGCTCTTGACCCTTTTCGTACAAATGTGTGCCCAAATTCTTTGGGCGGGCTGGTGGATGGATGCTAAGTATAGTCTTTATAAACCCTTCCTTTTGGTGCCCGTTGGCCTGAGCATGTACCAAATTACCATGATAGTGATGGTAAAAACGGACGCCTATCTCAATAAGCCGGATTTCAAGCTCTTGTTGGTACTGGTATTTGGTATAATCCTGGGAATACTCTATTATTTCAAGAACAAGGCCCTTCCTTTGAACGAACAAGAATCGATTACCAGTGTGGTCGCGCAAAATAACAACAGATAATGAACATGTGTAATGAACAAAAATAAATCTGCTTACCAGGTAAGTCCAAAGGGCAAGATTATCTCCTATGATCCAAATTATGATATAGAGCGGTTTTCCTTTATAAACAAGCGGAACACGCTTTTCGATAAAATGGTGGACAGGGTAAACTCCATCCTGAATGGAATGGTTTCGGCAAAGCCCTATGAAATCGACTGGAAGAAAGTTGTGGACGGCTACTTGGAAACGGGTATTGGGGATGTGCCCCACTACGCCTCACAGCACGTGTTTTCCTATTTTCTTCTTCAAAAAAGGGCGAGTGAAAAGGAAAACATGCAGGCCATGTACTTGGAAATCGTCAACGCGCTCAACGGCGAAATTGAAAAAGGAAACCTACCAGGAAGCACTAAAAAGTAAATTGGTCGAATAACAATAGTAAATGAGAAAAGTACAAAAGCTATTTTGCCCTTAGCAGTTCTTTTATATCTCTAGTCCTAATAAAAGTTCCAATTGCGGCGCTTAAATATAAAAGCCAAAGGTGCCTATATGGTTTGTTGCGGAAAATCAGTTGTGATTTACAGCAGTAAACGAAAAATAGCAAACTGCAAGGAAGTTCGAATAGGAATTCAACCTCTAAAGGCTATTTGTGTGGTTAGGCAATGTATTTTATTTAAAATTTAAGTAGTCTACTTCAATATTAAATTTTCCAGCACTTTTCTTACTTGTGATAAATCCAATTCTCTTTACATTTTCAAGAAATTCATCAGTAATGCTTGTTTCGGTCACTTGACCCAAATTATATTGTTTGAAATCGGAAACATTTAGCTCCAATGTCTTCCATTCCCCATCTGTTTCCGGCAATAATAATTTATAATAAGGCCTAAAGAATTGTTCACTATTTTCTAAGCTTATTGAGATTGATTGTCCTTCTGTTCTGTATCTTACAATTACTTTTTTCAATCCTGACAAGTTATAATCTCCAAAAGGACTTTTGACAGAGGTAAAACCACCATAATTGTCAAGGGAGACTTCGCCGTAAAAGTTTAGCGTGTTTTCCGTAAGGTTTACATTTCCTTTTGAAAGTCCACCCATTACTCCATCATTTATTGGCTTCCAATCTGTTCCATCTTTTTTAGAACCGAAATCGAAGTTGGTGTCAACTGGTACTATGGTCAAAATGATTGCTGTCAGGACAAATAGTGCTATTTTCATCTTTTAATGTTTTGTTTTTAATTATTACCTAGTTCTATCTGAATAATTCACATTTCTCATCATTTTTAATGGCATCATAACACTTACAGATTAAAGATACTAGTTGTCAATGATATCTACTGCAGTCCCATTATGAAGGTCATTCACCCAAGTCACAAACTTAACTCCATTGACCTCTGCTGTTGTATAATCCTGAGCTGGAAGTAAGGTGTGATTCTCGGTTTGACGGTAGTAAACTTTCCAATTGGACAGTGAGCTTAACAAATTGGTTTGTTGAGCCAATATACCTTGCTTAAATATTTCAGCATCAATTAATCCGACCTGATAACTACATTCGTTCTGGCCCAAACTTAAAAGCGTCCGACTCGTAAGATCGGAGTAAGACCCGTAAAAGCCAAAGTTGGCATCAGGGTACTTATTATTCAAATATTCATAAATACCCAAGAATTGAAAATCATAAGAGGTAGTTGTGAACTGAGAAAGGTCATCAGGTACTTGAATATTAAATGTCTCCTGCCAATCGGTATTGAGGCATGATGGAACAACGGACTCATCTAAGAGTAAATAGCCCGCATCGTTGATCAACGTAAATTGTACCTCATCATATACTCCGGACACGATGGAAACCATCTGGTCAAAGTTCCCCAATACTCCGTATCCACCGGCGCTAGATCCTGCCAAAACGACATCCGTTACCTCTATATTTTGCCCATTTAAAAAGTCGATTATCTCGGAAAGTGCAGCAGCAAAATTTTGAAATCCTTTGAACGTCTGATTTTGGTCCCCTCCATTTTTTACATTCACATTTTCGTTATCGCCAGAATATACATCCCCAGAACTGTAGGCAATGAAAACCTGATGCCAGTCTTTGAATAAATTTTCTTGGTTGTCAGCTCTAACACTTCGATTAAAAATTGCTCGGCTTCCGTCATTGTTGTTGAAGAACTTTTCTTCGGAGTAGTTAGGTTCGTTTCCGCCACAACTAAATGCATCGAAGCAAGCTCGGCCACCTGGTAAGTAAATCAAGAGTTTGGTAGAGCTCGTATTGAAGTTCACAGCGTATCCGCCTGTAGACCCATCTCTTGAAATAATATTCTCGTTGTCGATCCAAGTCCATTCCGTTGGAGCTGCTAAAGCTGCCTGGAGTTGCGAATTTTGTTCTATATCTTCTTGTACTTCATTAGTTTCATCGCTGCATCCTGCAATTAGTATGATGCATATGACCAAGGAATACATTTTTAAAATAAATAATGTTGTTTTCATGCTTTTTGATTTTTCATAAGACGTTGAAAAACAGGGGAGGTTGTGTTAAGGGGATGCTAAATAGTTATTTTGTGAACCAAGCGTCTACTGACCGGTGCCTAGAAGGCCAGAATAAATAAAAAAATCACTGCGCATACCCTGAGGCACAGCTATGCACCGCTCTTATTGAAAAATGGTACCATTATCAGGGTTATCCAGAAACTTCTAGGGCACGACTATATAAATATTACAATAACCTATACCCAGGTTACCACACCAACTTTGTTGAATTTAACAAGTCCTTTCGATGATTGAACAAGTCCCAAAATTGGCCGATTAAAAGAACAGGATATTCGAACGTTCTGGAAAAAAGACAAAGTCTTTCAAATCGTGCCTGTTGTGAAACTAAAGTAAGGATACACAACTGTTTGTGTATGAGCAGAAGCGGAATTTAAGAAACTACCTTCATAATAACAATATACTTTATTTAAACGTAATAGCGGTTTAAGTTTGCTCTTAAACCGCTATGAACTTGCAACAAAAAAACGGACAAAAAGTTAAGCCGCATTTTTAAACTGTATTAAACTTTCAAATTCATTTTCGTTGGACGTAATTGCCTTAACCATCAATTGTTCGTCTAAAGATGTAAGCTTCATGTCGGCGTTGCCATATTCTTTACTAATTGCAATATAAGATTCAGATTTCAGCAAATCTTCACTAGCCAATGCGTTCAACACAATTTGCTTCTGATTTTGTGATAAAGTTTCAGGATTTCCATCCATTAAAAGTTCAATCGAATTACCAAATAATACAGCACTACCAATCCAAGTTATATGCTCTACCTTAAAATAGTTGTTATCAAATTTTCCCAATTCAGAATCGATTAACTCAAGGCCGGTATTGCCCCCAGACAGTCTTTTTAAAAACCCCATCATTGTTGTAAGTAGGGTTTTGTTCCCTTTCAATTGTTATGAATACGTAATTTCTTGTCTCATATTCCGTTTTAAGTTCAGACAAAATAAGTGATAAGACTTTTCGGCAGCTTAAATAACAATCAAATCGTATCCCAATGAAACTTCTTAACCTATCATCCATTCTGGTCCTAACCGTTATCTCTTGTTCTACTCAGGAGGAAATAACAAATTCCCGCGAGGAAAATGCATCAGATCTTGAACAAGAAAACCAGAAACTTTTAGAAGTTGAGGGATATTCCAATTATGATTTGGTGGGTTTCAATGTTTTTGTTGAAGACAAAGCGTTTGAAAATGATGATGCACTTACTCAGGAGGCATTGGATTTATTGGAAAGAAAATTGATTGAGGTAACTGAACTTGATTTGAGCAGCATTATTCTGAACCAACTCAAGACGGTTAATATTTTTGTCGATTGGAAAACATCCAATGGCTCGGCAGTATTTCACCCATCGGAATTTTGGTTGGCCCAAAATGGTTACATTTTGGAGAAAACAAAGGCAATTGAAATATCCAACATCAAAAATTTTATCAATTGGACGAACAAAAACCAACCCTTTTTGGTGTTGCATGAGCTTGCGCACGGGTATCATCATGCCATGGCTGCCGATAGCGAAAAGAGAGCAGCAATAACCAAAGCCTATCAAAATGCCGTTAGCTCTGAACTCTATTTAAATGTCGGCTACGATTTGGGAAATGGCAATTATTCTACCGCTTACGAAGCTTACGCACTAACTAGCGAAGGAGAATATTTTGCAGAACTTACAGAAGCCTTTTTCGGACAAAACGATTATTTCCCGTTCACCAAAGAAGATTTGGAAAACTACGACCCAGCCGGCTTTAAGGCTTTGAAAATGGCTTGGGCACAGCCTTGAATCTTTCTATAAATTCTAGGGGTGACTCCCTTTGGTTCCAACCCCTTTCCAGGCTACTAGTGCAGAGTGCTTCCACTTTCAAGACTTTCTTTTTCGTTACTTTTAAAGCTGACTTCAGTTCAATTTCTTTCTTTTTTTATAGTTCTTTGGACGTGATAAATGGACGGTCAAGTCTTTATAATATTTTTAATCCGTGCTTTTCAAAAAACTTTAAAGGATGGAATCAACAAGTAATAAATGGAGAAATTTTTCGAGACAGGTGTTCGAAGAACCCATTCCCGCGCTCATTGAAAATGTGATCATCAAGGAGCAAAAGGATGGTCATGGACTAAAAATATGTGCAGGTTCAGATTCCTAGGCCTATAAGTCCTATGTGGCCTATGGTACGGTCATCGTGGTACTTCGTAAGGAAAAAGGGACCCCAAAAATTGGCACCAAAGAGCGTATGCTCCGTGAAGTGACCCTATCCGTGGAAGCTGCTTATTCAATCTGTGATATTTTGGAGAAATATGACGTTGAGCCGGAGGTGCACGCGGATATAAACACCGACCCAAAGTTCGAATCAAATATAGCGTTGAAAGAGGCTATGGGCTATATTTTGGGCATGGGCTTTGTCTTCAAGGCGTAACCATGCGCTTTCGCGAGTTCATCCTGCGCGGACAAGGTGGTTTGATGAAAAGATTATTTCCTAACGACAACTAGGATTATCCTTGATTTGAACTTTCCCTAATCAATCATCAAGATAAGTAGAAATAGAACAGTGCAGAAAAACGTTGAATTTATGACACCACCTTCTTAGTGGCTTTAGCCTTAAAAAAAGTGTAGCAAAATGTTCCATTATCAATAGCAGTATTATACAAGTCCGTTATGCCGGAATTAAGTTCGTTCCTATGGATGAACTTTTGTGCAATAACTTCTTCGGAAATACCTTTTATCATGGCCGTGAAAGTATTTTTTATAAAACCTTCTTTTAGTGTGGGTTTTGAGTCGTCAACATATATCTGCCGAGGAGAGACTTTGATACTGTTGAAACCTGCGTCGCTCAGTATGGGATATAATTCCCTTCCTATGTTCGCATTGCCTCCCTTTTTTTTCTGAAGACTTACTTGAGCTTCAACCGCTTTTCTTGCATTTTCACTGTCAGGATGAAAATAGGTTGAACCATGGTCGCCCTCTATTATGGTTATCGTTCCGTTACTTCTCAAAACCCGTTTTAGTTCCTTTAAGGCATCCATAGGACGCGAAAGATGTTCGAGTACAAAACAAACGAAAATATGGTCGAAATAACCGTCTGAATAGGGGAGTTCGAAAATATCTGCAAGCTCAAAATGTACATTTCCTATTTTCTCTTTGGCGATAGCGGACTTTGCTTTTTCAATAGATGTAGAAGAAATATCAACACTAATGAACGAGGCTTCCGGACTCATCTGAGCAATAATTTTGGTTTGGGCTCCAACGCCACACCCAGCTTCCAAAACCAGAGCATCTTTCTCCCATTTCGAATCCCAGTGAAGTATTTCTGAAATAGAATCGGCCTGATCATTTAGACGTATAGTTTCTTCATCAGAATATCCATGTATATAATCTTTGATATCGTCTTTGTTGATTTCGTGAATTTTATCTTCCAGAACATCAAGCCTTTTCAGGATTTCTTTACTCGCGTCACGAAGTTCTTTACCTGAGGGTGTAAAGACCAACTTATTGTTCACCCTGTGGAAAATCTTCGTTTCAAGACGTGTCTCAAGTTCCCTTAATTGATGGCTAAGGGCGGACTGTGTCAAGTATAGTCTTTCTGCTGCCATCTTTAAAGTACCAACCTGTTCTATGGTATCTATAAGTTTCAAATGTCTGATTTCGATAAAACCCATTTCTCAATCCTTTAAGGACAAATTACAACACTGTTTATAAAGATTCATGAACACAAATATGAAAAATACTAATGCTTGTGATGAAAATTGTTTCAAACTCTGATGACTCCAGGCTTCGTGGTAGTAAAGTGCTGGGAATGCCATTTAGAATGGAGGGGCATAAGTTGGCGATTTAATGAAAATAGATTGCAAATAGAAAAAGTTCACAGGGATAGGGAGATATTAAAAGACAAAGGAAAATCATAGATCATATGCGCACCTGATTTAAACGTTGGATGCTTTTTTAAGAACCCTATTTTTTAAATTCTAAAACAAGTCGCTAGTTTTTTTGTGTATCGCTCCAAATAGAACTTTATAAGGCTATTATGGATAGTTTTCATTAATTCACGCTACCTTTCACATACCCTTAAAAAAGGTTCCTTTATTGCACTTACGAATGGACGATAACTTCACTATGGCTCTGGGACAAATGGAAGTAGTTCCGGGAAGGCCCCAATTAAATTTGGATAAAATGTTGGAAATGATCCAGAAAGCCAAACAAAAGTCGGTCGATTTGATTTGCTTTCCGGAAATGTGTATTGGAGGCTATTTGTTGGGCGATAAATTTCTTGAAGATTCCTATTGCGAGGAACTAATGCGCTACAACAATGATATTTTAGAGGCCAGCTCGAACATAGCCATAGCGTATGGTAACATCTACGTAGTTAAACCTGGCAATGGACACCATCCCAATAAAGATGGCAGAAGTAGAAAATACAATGCGGTTTATGTCATGCAGGATGGCAAGTACGTGGAGCGAATCGAAGAAAATGGCATTCTACCCGTTGGAGTTCAGCCAAAAACTCTTCTGCCCAATTATCGGTTTTTTGACGATGAGCGCTATTTTTTTTCATTGCCGGATGTTGCAACAGACTTTGGAATGGAAATCAGCGATTTGTTATCACCTTTCCTGATTTCGGTAGGGGATCAAAAAATTCCTGTTGGGATGGAGTTGTGTGAAGACCTTTGGTGTTATGACTACAGGGCTAATGGAGAACCAATAAATATTACCAAAATACTCATCGAATCAGGTGCTGAAAAAATCGTTAATCTATCGGCATCGCCATGGACCTTTATGAAAAACAATGCAAGGGACAGGCGTGTAAAGTACTTGCAGCAGCAGTCTGTCCCTTTCGTCCCTTATTATTATGTGAATTGTGTTGGGGTGCAGAATAATGGTAAAAATATTGTCACGTTTGATGGCGGTTCTACGGTGTATAACCAAAATGGGGATCCGTGTATATTATCCAAGAAGGGCTGGAAAGAAGAACTGATCATCATTGATAACAAGGCTTCATTCACTTCTAAAACCAGGGATATTGGAAATACCATCAGGGAAAAATACTTGGCCATAACCAACGGATTGAAAAATTCGACAAATATCCTAGGGGACGATCCGCGTTTTGTTATTGGTTTAAGTGGCGGAATCGACAGTGCTCTGGTGGCTGCGCTTTTAGTGTTGGCATTTGGTAAGGAAAAAGTCATTGGCGTTAATATGCCTTCGAGATACAATAGTGCCAAAACCAAAAATTCGGCAAAGACACTCGCACATAATTTAGCTATTGACTATTTGGTACTCCCTATCGAGGCTATGGTGAAAGAAAACACAGCTATTTTGGAACAAGATGGGCAAAAACTGAGCGATTATCATTTGGAAAATGTACAAGCAAAGATTCGAGGAACTTCTATCCTTTCCAATCTCTCCGCCAAATACAACTGTTTCTTTACCAATAACGGCAATAAACTGGAAATTGCCCTGGGATACTCCACCCTCTATGGCGATTGGGGAGGTGCCATAGCTCCCATCGGTGATTTGACCAAAACAGAAGTGGTAGCCATGTGCCATTATATAAACGATACTGTATTTGGGAAAGAAATTATACCTGAACTTTTATTTCCCGATGCATTGTGGCGGTTTAAGGAAGATCAGATTCAACCCTCTGCCGAATTGAAAAGCAATCAGGTCGATCCGATGAAGTTTGGATACCATTGCAAATTATTGGAAGCGGTAACTGACTATCAAAAAAAGGTCATAGAGGATATCATGACCTGGTACCTGGAGGGTACCCTTCATGAAAAATTGGGCATCAGTTTTGAGCTGATGCAACGGTGGGGAATTGACGAACCGGAAGCGTTTTTAAGAGATTTGGAATGGTTTTATGACACTATCCAAAAAAATGTTTTTAAACGCGTGCAGTCTCCCCCAATTATCCTGACCAGTAAATCTAGCTACGGGTATGACATCCGGGAATCACTCTTACCTATCTTAAAAACAAAACGGTTTAAGAAAATAAAGCATAAAATCAATGCTATCAACAAATACGGTACAATTCAAGTCAAATAACTCACAGTTGAATAAAGTTTTGACCATACTTTGATTTTTTGTTTTATGACGCGCAATAGTAAAGGAGATAAGGCAGATTCAGCTTTGCCGCTGGTGTTAGAATCTTACTTTTTAACAACAATGGTACTTTTTAGAAACAGTCAACATAATTTCAGAATATTTATTCCGAAAAGTAGTTGCATATAAGACTGTTTCCAGTAACAGTATCTTTCCTAATACACTTGTTGTCGTCCATTAGTAGACTTTCGTATTTAGTAGATGAAGGTAGTTTATTGGGTCCATTGGGAACGAAAAGGTTTTAAAATTTTTAAACCGAAGACTATTTCATGAGAATTAAAGCCATTTGATTTATCCCATCCCATTTGCCATTTTATTGTGATTTTATAAGTTGATCATTGGCGAATGGAATTTCCTGTATCTTTAGGTAAACTATTTACAATGAAGTTAGTCTACCGCATACTGATTTTAATTGTGGCCTTGACGGTCCTTAGTGTGTGGACGTTTCGAATGAAAGCCAGTTCTATATTCAGAGGAGGGAGTGCCACCAATATGATAGAGGAATTTGAAGCATATGGGTTGAGTGAAACGCAAATGTACGTGGTTGGCACCTTTAAGATTTTGGCTGCAATCCTTTTGTTATTAGGACTAAGGTTTCCAAAATTGGTAGTGGTTGGTGCCTCCACTATGGGGGTTTTTATGATAGGGGCCATTTCAATGCATATATCTATTGGTGACGGAATCATTCCTACCTTGCCCTCATCTTGGATGCTTTTCTGTTGTATTACTATTCTTTTGCTACATAAACGTTTGCACATCAATATGGGGAATGGTTAATTGTTGAAGGCTTTAGGTTCGTACCTCTTGAACAGGAACAAATCATCTTCAAATTTTAGATTATCATCGTCGAGGTATACGAGTGGCAACTGCTATAAGGTAAAGATGTTCTTTCCTTGATCGTATTTCTAAATATTGATATTGAACTTAACAATAATCATATATCTTATTTTCAATTTGTTTAGGTAATTTTATAAAAAATTAAACAAAATGATGCATATTGGTAAACAGTTTCCGAATCTCGATGTAAAAGCAATGGATTACATGGGAGATACCTTAACAATCAATGCGCTAAATGAGGCGAGAGAAAAGAAAATGAAGGTGTTGCTTTTTTGGTATCCTAAAGATTTTACATACGTATGTCCTACAGAACTACATGCTTTTCAAGAAGCCCTGCCAGAGTTTGAAAAAAGAAATACCCTTGTAATAGGAGCTTCTTGTGATACTCCCGAAGTTCATTTTGCATGGTTAAACACCGCAAAAGACAATGGAGGAATAGAGGGCATTACCTATCCATTAATTGCGGACAGTAATAGAAATCTTTCTTCCACCCTTGGCATATTGGATAGTACGCCCAAAAATCATGTCAATGGTGAAACGCTAACACTACTTGATGGAGACCATGTAACCTTTAGGGCAACCTATCTAATTGATGAAGAAGGCACGGTATTTCATGAAGGAATTAATCATATGCCCCTCGGCCGAAATGTACAGGAATATATTCGGTTGGTAGATGCTTACACGCATTTTCAACAAAAAGGCGAAGTATGTCCAGCGAATTGGGAAGATGGAGAAAGGGCTCTGGACGCTAATAGTAAATCTGTGGCCGACTACCTATCCGCCTCTGCAAATTAATTCACTTTTTTATTTGCAAATAGATTTTAATCACATAATTCATTAAAAATGGTAACAGAATTAAACACCGATACGCTACAGGACCTAATTGAAGAAAATGATAAGGTCGTAGTTCAATATTCTGCTTCATGGTGCGGAAATTGTAGAATCATGAAACCTAAGTTCAAAAAAGAAGCATTGGATAATCAGGACGTACTTTTCGTCTATGTAGATGCTGAGAAATTTCCAAATTCCAGAAAGTTGGCGGATGTTAGCAATTTACCAACCTTTGCCACTTTCCAAAACGGTCAATTCAAAAATCAAGTGCAAACAAACAAATATGATCTTTTAAAGGGACTAGTAAATGAAATTACCAGTAATTAAGAGCCTCGGGGCTTTCATAGAAAATAACGACGAGGACTTCATCCACGAAACTTTGGAGGTTTTGGAACATGTAAGTGAAGTTTCAAGTTTAAATGATCAGGAATTAAATGTCATAGGAGAATTGATCAGTAATATGTACGGAGCACTCGAAGTTCAAAAATCCATTAAAGATGGGGTGCAGCAAAAAGAAGCATTAAATGGTTTTATGCAAAGGGTCATGGGCTCTATTGACAACTAGAAATAGCGAGATTACCTTTTAAAGGTACTAGGTAGCTAGTACACCTGGAATATATAGTATTCGTTTTGACGAGCTGCTGCTTTCAAATTTAACCAACATATACGAACGGAAGTAAAACGTTTTGCACTGGTGTGCCTAACGCTCAAACAATTGAGCACCAATTTTCAAATGTTGTTCTTACACTACAAAGCATTTTTATTCAAAATAAGAGTCGTATTGTCATTTATATTTTTTTCATAACAATATTGTTCGACGTCTTAAACAGTTGCATAAAAGACAATGTAAGTACTATGGACGTAGCAAAACCCATTATCGCCACGGTGAAGAAGACAATTCCTGCAAAGCTTAAGTTCTTAAACCATTGCTCAGAGAGTTGCACCAAAAATGCCGGATTAATTTCCGTAGTATACACCGCAAAGAAAACGGTAAATAGCAGTGTTGCCATAAATCCAGTAACAATACCGGTCGAAAAACCCTTGTTGTAGTTAAAAGTTGCACCTTCTTCCAACCGCCGATATTTTATTGCTTCATAAATGCCAAACCCTGTAATAATTCCATTGAACAAACTGAAAAAAATATTGGTGTGCAGATTGAACAAAGACAGCACAAGGAAATACGCTATTAGGGATCCACTGGTGGCTAAACCAAAACGAATGGGAAGGGTGAAATTTTTCATTTTATCTTGAAGTTTATGATACGTTTATAACAATTAATACTGTAGAGAGTACAAGGAAGGAAAACGCAGGGAATGATCTTTTTAAAGGGTCTTTTACCTTGATGTGCATAGCTATGGCACCAGCCATCAAAATAGCCATTATCCCGGCTGCGGGCAAAGTAAGTTGAGGCACCCAAATGGAAACCAGTAGCATCGTGGCTGCTAAAACCTTAAGACCTCCCACAAGATAAAGCATGGTTTCGGACAAGCCATATACCTCAAACTCTTTTTTCATGTTTGTCGCTTGTCCACCACGCCATGAAGTAGGTTTGTTAAATCGTAAAAACCAAACGTTCGCAATGCTAAAAAATATAAAAACCTTTATTATGATAGCTACATATTCCATCTTTGTATTTTTAAAATAATGCGCGTTTTTTTCGAACTTAAATGGTAATAAATTCCCCAACACTCATAGTGGGCATTCTATGCTCTGCAATTTCATTTCTCTTTTTCGGTTATTCCTGTCTGACCTCGCCATTTATGGTAGCAGAGTTCAAAAGGTATGGGCTCAATAAATACCGTCGCCTTACCGGTAGCTTACAGATTTTGGGAGGCCTAGCCCTCCTAGGGGGATTATTTTATGTACCCCTTACCGTGATTGGCAGTGCGGGTCTCTCAATTCTAATGTTCATGGGACTAGCGATCCGCATTCGTCTTAGAGATAGTTTCATTCAATCGACACCTGCATTATTCTATGCAGTGCTTAACATGGTAATCCTTATAGCGATTTTACAAGGTTTCAACTAAATTTTCCTTTAAGTTAACCAATAATGTTGTCTTTACTTCTGGACAGTGAGATAAAAACCCATCATTCCCTTAGGTAGGCTGAATACATCCACACTAATTTTTCTTGTTCCCGGATATAGTCACTCATTTGGGCATTTGTTCCCTCGTCATCGATTTCAGCAGAAAGAACAAGAATATGGCGTTGTTTTGCAAGCAGCGTCTTAAAAGCCGTCAGTATTTCTTCAATTGCCCTTCTACCGTTGGTGACCTGGTCACTTTCAGATATTCTTGAAGTATTGAGATAATCTGTAAACTTATGTTGGGGTGCGTATCCGAGGGTCAAGATTCTTTCGGCCACTTCATCTATCTTCACGAAAAGGTCGTTATACAATTCTTCAAATTTTAAATGTAATTCGAAGAACTTATCACCACTGATGTTCCAATGATAGCCCCTTGTATTTTGGTAAAAGGTAGAATAGTTGGCCAGTAAGTCGTTCAGAAGGTCGGCCAGCTCTTTACTTTTTTCCGGATGTAGCCCAATCGCGTTTAAATTGTCAACTTCCATAGTATGTTGTTTTGTTTTTAAGTTTTGATTCTAGTTTATGGTTTGAACCGGTGCACGATATCACGAGCCTTTTCTTAGGAATAGGTTCATAAAGAAAAGGCGGGCGGTGACTCTCCTCTTATATAATGGATCAAAGACTAAACTGCCCATTTCCTTAGTGACACCCCCGAACTCATGAATTTATGGGCTATGGTGTTTCAACCCGAAAAATCGTTGAGTTCGAACGGTCTTCACAAATAACATATTCCAATCGGTTTATGGCATCACCACAGTATCGATGGCATGTATTACACCATTTGAGGCTTCTACATCGGTCAATATAATAGTAGATGTGCCGCCTTTGGCGTCGGTCAAGATTACATTATCACCATCAAGGGAAGCTGTAAGCGTATTTCCTTGTACTGTAGTAATAACAAAAGAACCATTGTTATCCTGAATGGCCTTGACAACATCGGCAGCTTTTACATTGCCAGATACCACATGATACGTCAAAATGGAGGTAAGGGTCCCTTTGCCTTCGGGCTTTAGCAATGCATCCAAAGTACCTTCCGGTAATTTTTCGAATGCTGCATTAACGGGAGCAAATACCGTGAATGGACCTTCACCACTTAATGTCTCCACCAACCCCGCAGCTTTCACAGCGGCCACTAGTGTCGAAAAATTCTCATTACCTGCAGCTACACCGACTATGTTAGGTGTCTCTACCTCAATTACTTCTTCCTTTTGAATTTCACTTTCTGTAGTTTCAGTTTCCTCAGTAGTGTTTTTCTTTTTCGTATCCCCACAGCCATAAGCAGTCATTAGACCACCAATTAAAGTTAGGACCAATAGTTGTTTTTTCATGTTTCGATTTTTTAGTTCGTATAAGATTACATAAATTTTTTACATTTTTGTTTAACATAAAGTTAAAATGATTAAACAAAATGTAATTTATAAAAAGTCTATTTAAAACTAAATCCATATTTTAAAAGGATATTGCTCTTTACGTTTGAAAATATAGGGGGAGGGCAATAGTTGAAATCGCTAAGTAAAAAGAAGGCATTTTTTGGGAAAGTGAGTGAAATCTTGGTATCGTGATAGATAAGGTTAAGGGCCACCCCAAGTGCAATCAAATTAACTAACTACATTCCATAGCAATGTTTCCCCCGTCACGCGCCATTGGGAATGGCCAATAAACACTAAACTTCAGGCCTACCCTTCAATCGCTTTTCAATCTTTCTTTTCTTGATGGTTATCCTTTTCATGGCATCCATCAGTTTGGAATCCTGAGTTTTTTTGTAAATCTCGTTGATGGTTAGCACAAGCTCTTTGGCCTTTCTTGAAGCAACAACCCTGTCACTTGTGGACATATGGCTCATTTTCATCCTCTCAAAGGCTTCTACTTCCATTGACAGTTGCTCATTCATTTTGTTTATCTTTTTACAGCATACATTAAACAGATACAAAATTAGCTTACTAGTTGCTTGACTGCCATATAAATTTTCAGATTTAGATTTTTAAAGTTTATCTTGCCATTTCAGGGCTCACTTCGTTGGTCAGTGGTTTTCCTACCGAAAATTCATGGATATTGCGAAGGGTAGTGGATACTATTTCCGTCATGGCCTCTGCAGTAAAAAATGCCTGATGCGAAGTTATGAGCACATTGGGAAAACTATTCAGTCTTAAGATGGTATCATCTTGGATTATCCTTTCGGAAAGATCTTCAAAAAAGAGATTTTCCTCTTGCTCATAGACATCAATTCCGAGATATCCTATTTTTTTATTCACAAGTGCTTGTAGTACGTCGGAAGTCTTTATCAAAGCACCACGACTTGTATTGATAATCATTACACCGTTCTTCATTTTGGAAAGGGAAGATTCACATATCATGTGTTTGGTCCTTGGAGTCAAAGGACAATGAAGGGAAATAATGTCGGAGGACTCAAAAAGGGCATCCAAGTCCGTATACTTGATACCTTTTTCCATTAAAGACTTTGAAGGATAGAGGTCATGGGCAATCACATCGCAACCAAAACCCTTAATAGTTTTAGCGAACGCAGCGCCAATCTTACCTGTCCCAATTACCCCAACTGTTTTTCCCGCCAGATTGAAACCCATAAGCCTATCCACTGAGAAATTTCCTTCTCTTACCCTATTATACGCCTTGTGGGTTTTTCGATTCAATGTCAATATCAAGGCTAAGGAATGTTCCGCAATGGCTTCAGGGGAATAAGCAGGAACTCTGACCACCTTGATTTCGTACTGCATGGAACTTTTAATATCAACGTTATTAAATCCGGCGCATCGCATTGCGATCATCTTAACCCCATTGTTGGCCAACTTACGGATAACTGTAGAATCGAGATTGTCATTGACAAAAGCGCAAACTACCTCATATCCAAGACAAAGGTTGGCGGTGGATTGATTCAAGGCCGACTCAAAAAAGGTAATATTGAATCGATATTCAATGTTCAAACTTTCAAAGTATTCCTTGTCGTAAGGTTTTGTACTAAAAAAAGCTACTTTGATGTGATTCCCATTAGGGTTATTGCGTTTAGTCATTGTAATACCATTTCAATTCTGCTCGATAGTATTCTATCCCTTTTTCGTTTTCCTCAAGTCTAATGACATGATTGACCAATTGATATTGGAAGCTGATTCCTTCGAATTTTTCTTTGACAATGCTCAGATACTCTCTAACGATAAACATAAGGTCGGGGGCCACCAAGTTAAATTGTTGAATAAGCCTTTTTCGCTCTGTACTAGCTCCTGGATACATTTTAATAACAACGGGCGGTTGCATGTGACCATTTAGGATTCTTTGCCATGCTTCCCTATAATTGTAGGTGATGGTAATCAAGTTGCCATTTAGGGTCAAGCGTTGAACGTGTTTCGTAGTCATTTTTTTTTGTAAAGATACAATGGGGATATTTTTGTTTAATGATTTTAAGTATTAATTAAACAATATTTACTCCTCAATGAAGGATTATAACTGAAATTCGAAGGAGTCAATGGTACATTTGAGAATACCGGCACTTTTGTCCTTTAATGGGCCGAATAACGGGACAACAAAGGATATTTTAAATTTCCAATTTAAACCCGTCCCGTTCTCAGTCTTTTTTAGTTGTCCCACGAATTAACCTTTTATGGGACCGATTTCTTGAACCAAATTATCAGTGAAAACTAAAATTCATTTTAAGAGGAGTAGCTTAGGAAATTACTCTAGAGTCATTTGGTTTCTTGTTTTTAGACTCCATAACGTCCATTAAATTCTGCATATCCTCCCCTACTTTCTTTTCAATTACCCTTGCATAGATTTGAGTAGTGGATAATTTGGTATGCCCCAAAAGTTTTGAAACAGTTTCTATTGGAACCCCATTGGACAAGGTTACGGAAGTGGCAAATGTATGTCTTGCGGTGTGGAAGGTCATTTTCTTACGAATTCCGCAAGCACTGGCTATATCTTTCAACGTGCGGTTCATCATCTGGTTGCTGTAGATTGGGAGCAATCTACCCGATTCAACTAGTGCCTTTTCATCTCTATATTTATCGATGATTTCTTTGGCTTTTGGTAGTAAAGGAATCTTTAAAGGTTCATCGGTCTTGGAACGTTTGGTGTAGAGCCAATCATTGCCATCGATTCCCTTTACCAAATGATCGGCCTTTAATTCCTGGACATCGACATAGGACAAGCCTGTATAGCAGGCAAAGATGAACAAATCCTTTACACGTTCTGTTGTCTTATCATTGAAGGAAGTCTCCTCAATCAAGCTCAAATCCCTTTCCGTCAGAAATTGTCGCTCTACTTTTTCAAATCTTAATTTAAAATTGATAAAAGGGTCTTTTTCAAGCCATTCCAATTTCACTGCCAATCTTGATATTTTCTTTAGCCGTTCCATGTGTTTCATGGCACCGTTATTGGCACAGCCCATTCTTGTTGCGGGTTTGTATTTTCTGATATATTGTTCAAAATCAACAATAAAACCATAGTTCAATTTTTTAAGGGGTACGTCCTCAATACCTTTTTCTTCTTTTAAAAACTCTTTGATACATCGTTCCGTGCTGTAATAGTTTTTCATGGTACCTTTTCTTAGCAAGGTACTCATAGTAGTATTGTGATAGGCAATCAGATCTAAGAGTGTTTTTCCACTTTCATCTTCTTTTAGATACCTTGCTTTTATGGCCGATGAAGTAATGTCAACATCCTCTTGTAGAAGTTGTCTATGCGCCTCGTGTAATCCTGTAAAGACTTGGTCCAAATACTTGTTCAGGGAAATGACATATTTCGAAAATCCCTTTCCTCTTTTGCGTTTTTCGTCCCAAAGTGAGGCTTTCAATTCCCGATTTAAACTAAATTCGGCTCTTTTGGCATCTACTGTGACCCGAGCATAAATCTTAATTGTGTCAGTTCTAGAGGTGAGTTTCCTGACGACAAATACGACAGATAATCTACTGTTTTCCAACATAATACATAGCTTTCGGTTTATAAATAAATTGGTAAAAAACACGAGGTCAAATACCTTCAAAAGCTACTTCAATGTACAAAAAATACGATGGAAATCAATTCCCGATTAGGACACCAGAACGGTGTTTTCAGGTATTTTCAGATGGTTTCATTTGACATCCCTAAAAACATAAAACGTTGCAAATCAGTCGATTTGCAACGTTATGCAACTATATGAAAATAGTCAAGTCGGGGTGGCAGGATTCGAACCTGCGACCTCCTGCTCCCAAAGCAGGCGCGATAACCGGGCTACGCTACACCCCGAAATTTATTGAAAAAAGCGGAGAGACTGGGACTCGAACCCAGGCGACAGTTACCCGCCGACAGATTAGCAATCTGCTCCGTTACCACTCCGGCACCTCTCCAATACTAAATGTAAAGAACTCGCTAAAAAAGCGGACGCAAAAATACCTTTTCATTTATTAGCAAGCAACTTTTTAATTGCTTTTTTAATAGCGTTCCTACTCCCTATCTATTCAGGATATTCTACACGAAGATGGTAGATATTGGTCAATTTTTTCTTGAGCACCTTTTTTACCGCCTCAATCTCTTTAAGAGTTATGTCTGCATTTAAAAATTGGTCGGCTTGTAGTTGACCTTGAATGATTTTTTCAACAAATTCTTCGATAATAGGATACGTTGGTGACTTAAGACTCTTAGAGGCCGCCTCAATAGCATCGGCCATCATTAAAATCGCGGTCTCCTTAGAAAACGGTATGGGACCTGGGTATCGAAAGTCGTTTTCCTCCACTTCAGAATCTATTTCCTGTTGTTTCTTAAAGAAATAATATACGATACTGGTTCCATGATGGGTTCTTAAAAAATCAATGACCCGATCAGGCAACTTATTTTTACGGGCCAGTTCAATACCTTCAATAACATGATTGATGATAATTCTCGCACTTTCTTTTGGCGGTAAATCGTTGTGCGGATTCACATTGGTCACCTGATTTTCGGTGAAATAAGTGGGCCTATTCATTTTACCGATATCATGATATAAGGCCCCTACCCTGACCAACATGGCATTGGCACCTATTTCATTCGCCGCCGCCTCTGCAAGATTGGCTACCTGAAGGGAATGATGGAAGGTTCCTGGTGCTTTATTTGACAACTCTTTTAAAAGCCCTGAGTTGGTATCGGAAAGCTCTAGAAGCGAGACATCGGAGACCAATCCAAATACTTTTTCGTAAGCATAAATCAATGGCTGGGCAAATAGGGTTATCATGCCATTTAAAAGAAATAAGCCAAAAATGACCCATTCGATATTATCAAGATTACCCACTTGAATAATATTGAAAGCGAAATATCCTATGATGTAAATTAGCGTAATTTGCCCAACAGAAATAAAGAGGTTGGCCCTTTTGTACAGTTCAGATACGGTTAAAATCGTTACGATTCCGGTAATAATTTGAAGAAATATATATTCAAAACTGTTTGGAACAACAAAACCTAAAATCAATAAGGTTAATACGTGGGCGAAAAGGCCCAGTCGGGCATCAAAGAAATTCTTTAGTATAAGCGGAAGGATACAGAGCGGAACCGCATAAATATAGTCTTCAAAGTTCTTGACCACCAAGGTGGTGATAAAAACCATCAAAAGAATATTAAAGAAAATGAAAGTGACTTTATTATTATTAGCATAGATTTCAGGGCGATATTTCTTAAGGAACAAAAACAGCATGATTAAGACCAACGCTACCAAAATGGTATAGCCCGATAAAATAAAAAAGTAATTATTCCCTTTCCACAAATCGGACTCATATTGCGATTTCAAAGAGGTTAAAACATTAAACGAATCGGCCTCTATTACTTCACCTTTGGCGATGATTAATTTACCCTCAGGAATATCTCCTCTGGTAAATGATATTGTGGACAACTCATCTTCAAGGGCTTTTTCGGTCAAATCTGAGTCGTAGAAAATATTGGGTTGAATCACCTGGCCCAAAAGCCTTTTTAACATGACCTTTGCTTTGCCTTCTGGATAAGCTCGAAAAAAACGCTCGATCTTACCTGACATATTCCCTTGATGGTAAAACTCAGGGCCTTTTATCGAAACGGCCTTGTTGTCTTTTACAACCAATACATTATTTTCCGTAGGAAATTGTTTAAAAACACCGCGGGCATAAATACTATCCAAAAAAGTGCGACCAGCGGTTAAAAAGTAGTCCTGTGAATTGGCAGAATATTCCTCTTCTAAAAACTGGGCACTAAAAAGTCTTCGGTAGTTCTGGTACACCTGAGATTGAATGGAATCACTGTAGGCATAGTACACCGCCTTACGTTCAGTCAAATAGCTTCGTTCTTCGTCAAGCTCTTCCTTGGTTTTATTGATTGAGAAATCAAAAGGGGCATAAAGGTTATCATATTGCCACGAACGGCCTTTTTGAAATTCGTACTTGAACTTTCCTTCCCTAGGAAAAAAGAATACGATCAATCCGACCGAGATAAAATAAAGAATGTATTTGTAGATGAGAGATTGATTCTTATAAAAGCGCTCTAAGGAATTTGCCATATCTCCACCAAAAATAGAAAATTTGGGGCCAACAGTATCTATGGTCTTCTTGGGTTGAAAAATTAGTATTTTCGCCACAACAAACCAGAATGAATGATTAAGGTAGTTATTGTATCGGCGGTGAGAACGCCCATAGGCAGTTTCATGGGAAAATTAGCTTCTATTCCAGCACCTAAACTAGGTGCAGTAGCGATTAAAGGAGCCTTGAGAAAAATCAACCTGTCACCTGATAAGGTTGACGAAGTCTTGATGGGAAATGTGGTACAAGCCGGAACGGGCCAAGCTCCGGCGCGCCAGGCAGCAATATTTGCGGGCATACCCGATTCCGTACCTTGCACCACGGTCAATAAGGTATGTGCCTCTGGAATGAAGGCCATTATGCAAGCTGCCCAATCCATCGCCTTGGGCGATACGGAAATTATTGTTGCCGGTGGAATGGAAAATATGAGCCAAATTCCACATTATATCCATATGCGAAATGCCACTAAATTTGGCCCTGCTCAATTGGTGGACGGAATGCAGAAAGATGGTTTGGTAGACGTTTACGACCAAAATGCCATGGGAGTTTGCGCCGACGCCTGTGCCACAGAGCATGGGTTTTCAAGGGAGGAACAAGATACCTTCGCCATTCAATCGTATACAAGGTCTGCGAACACCTGGTCATCCGGAAAATTCAATGATGAAGTCGTTCCGGTTGAAATACCCCAGAGGCGTGGCGAACCCATCATCATGGATGAGGACGAAGAGTACAAGAATGTTAAGATGGAAAAAATTCCGACCTTACGTCCGGCATTTTCAAAAGACGGTACCGTTACAGCGGCCAATGCCTCTACAATTAACGATGGTGCAGCTGCACTGGTGCTCATGAGTGCTCAAAAGGCCAATGAATTACAACTAAAACCATTGGCTACCATTACTGGCCATGCTGATGCAGCGAAAGAACCCAAATGGTTCACTACAGCTCCAGCCAAAGCATTGCCGAAAGCCCTTGACAAAGCTGGAATAAGTATAGATCAAGTCGACTTTTTCGAGTTCAATGAAGCCTTCTCTGTAGTAGGTTTAGCCAATATGAAACTATTGGGACTGAACGATTTAAACGTTAATGTAAATGGCGGTGCAGTGTCATTAGGGCATCCCTTGGGATGTTCTGGAGCGAGAATTGTTGTCACCTTATTATATGTTTTGGCCCAAAATAATGCGAAGATAGGTGCTGCAGCCATATGCAATGGTGGTGGTGGAGCTTCTGCACTAATTATAGAACGTTAATTGAGTCATTCATAGAATGCAATACGGGCTCGGACATTTAAGTGCTATTCCTGTTCGCGAAAGTACTGACCCATCTTCAAAAATGATTTCACAGGTCTTGTACGGTGACGTCTATAAAATAAAAGAAGAAAGAAAATATTACAGTAAAATTCAACTTGTATTTGACGGTTTTGAAGGATGGGTCGATAACCGCCAAGTGACCAAAATATCAACGAAGCAATTTAATGATATCGAATCAACCCAACGGCCTATTTACAACCCCGATTTTTTATGCTACGTGACCACGCAAAAACGAGAGTTGCTGCCCATTGTCATCGGTTCAAGAATTGATGTGTGCCCACTATTGGACCATCAAATTGAGGAAGTTCCCCAACCCGAAGTGTATTCTAAATCACATTTGGTCGATAGCGCCCTGCTATATTTGAACAGTCCATTTCTCGATGGGGGAAGAACGCCCCTAGGCATTGATAGTTCAGGATTTATACAGATGGTATATCGCATCAACGGAATAGTGCTAAAAAGAACTACCCAAGAGCAATCAACCCAAGGGGAACCACTCAGTTTTATTGAAGAAAGTGAACCAGGCGACCTTGCATTTTTTGATGATAAAGAAGGAAATATCAATCATGTTGGTATCATACTTCAGGATAACTACATCATTCATGCCTCTGGTCATGTACGAATCGATAGGCTTGACCATACGGGCGTTTTCAATAACGATAAACGTAGTTATACCCACAGCCTTAGGGTCATTAAGAAAATGATATAAAAAAACCCTGTAATCAACTGATAACAGGGTTTAAATAGTTTGAGAGAATATACTATTCGCCTATTAGTTTTTTAACTCTCATGAAGTTTTCGTTATCACCGAGCGCACCATAGATATTCTTTAGTTGTTCCAATATCTGTATGTTATCTGGAGTATTCTTTAAAGCGGTCTCTAAAACTCCAGCGCCTTCTTGAAACAAAGTATCGCGCTTGGCTTTTAACTCATCGTATTTTTGGGTATCTGCACGTGATGTTCCCAAATTATTCATTTCATCTACCAATTCGTTTCCTTCATTAACATAGGTAGTCGAAAGATTTAAAAGGGCATTGGTATAATTGGGATCAATGTCCAAAGCTTTTTTGTAAGCGGCGCGCGCTTCTTCCATATTTCCCTGTTCCATATTGATTACCCCAATATTGTATAATAAGTCAGGGTTATCGGGTGCCATGTCAGAAGCCTGACCCATCAACTCTTTGAACTTATCCTTATCTCCCATGGCGTAGTAAAGGTTGGCTTTGTTCAATACAAGATTGACATCGCTTGGGTTGCTTGCCATAGCTTCGTCATACGCGGCCAATGCCTCATCATTTTTCCCCTGCTCTTGATAGATGAGTGCAATATTTTTTACAATCTCTGCCCGTTTAGATGGTGTTTTTTCCTCTTTAAAGTCTTTGTATGCATTAGTCTTTTTGTACAATTCATACGATTGGGCATCTAAATCAACCGTTTCACCTGTGGCAACATCAACAGCAGAGTATTTGACTTCACTACCGTCATAGTTCAAATCTTTGAGCTTTTTGTAATAGGTGATAGCTTGGTCATAGTTATCTGGACCGCCATTAACCGCGCTACTTGCGGCATAATACAAATAAATCGTATCCTTTGGGCTCAGTTGAAAGGCCTGATAAAGTTTTGTGGCCGCTTCTGAGTATTTCTTATTGTTGTTGTCATCAACTGCAGCATTCACCAATTCTCCGGTCATTTGACCTAGTTTTTGTTGTACATCCGCAGAATATTTAGCTTTTCCACTCGTCTCTTCTATACCCACAACCTTTTGATAGGCATTAATAGCACCGTCAAAATCGGACAATTGTTTTGACGCATCACCCAATAACGCATAATATTGCGCCTGTACCTTGGCATCTGCCCCATCAATAGCTCCAGAGGCTCCTTCAAGTGCAGTTTTGGCTGCAGCTGCATCACCACTTTTCAGTGCTTTCGTGGCGGCCTTAATTTCGTCTTTTTGTGCAAAGCCAATCAGTGAGATTGAAAGTGCAAACAATAATAACATCTTGGTTTTCATGTTCAACGTGTAATTAAAATTTAGTGTTTATTGATTATTTTCTTCTGTATCATTGGTGTCGGTATCAAGAGCCGTGCCATCTTCTTGATTCACTTCTATGTCCATGATATCAACTTCATCGACCGCATCTTCATCTTTCATAACCTTGGCGACCGCTGCAATCGAATCATTTCCTTTTAAGTTAATCAGCCTGACTCCTTGAGTTGCCCTACCCATAACCCTTAAATCTTCAACGGCCATACGAATCGCTATTCCAGATTTATTGATAATCATCAGGTCGTCGGTATCACTGACATTTTTTATGGCAACCAAACCACCGGTCTTATCGGTGATGGAAATGGTTTTCACTCCTTTCCCCCCCCTATTGGTCACCCGATAATCATCAATGGTCGATCGTTTACCATAACCGTTCTCAGAAACGACCAAAATGTCATCCTCGAAATTATGCACCGAAACCATACCAATAACTTCGTCATCATTACTCGCCAAAGTTATGCCCCTAACACCTGAGGCATTTCTGCCCATAGGGCGGGTCTTACTTTCTTCAAAACGAATGGCTTTGCCCGATTTCAACCCCAGGAATATTTGGCTGGTTCCTGTAGTCAGTTTAGCTTCTAGCAATTCATCCTCATCGCGAATGGTAATGGCATTGATACCGTTTTGTCTCGGTCGGGAATATTGTTCCAATGAGGTCTTTTTGACTGTTCCCTTTTTAGTGGCCATAATTACATAATGGCTATTCACGTAATCTTCGTCTTTTAAGTCTTGCGTACAAATAAACGCTTTCACCTTGTCATCAGACTCAATATTAATGAGGTTTTGAATCGCCCTGCCTTTAGAGGTCTTGCTTCCTTCAGGAATTTCAAAGACACGCATCCAGAAACACTTTCCTTTCTGGGTAAAGAACAGCATGTATTGGTGATTGGTCCCAACAAATAAATGTTCCAAAAAGTCTTCGTTTCGTGTAGTCGATGCTTTTTGACCGACCCCACCCCTATTTTGGGTTTTGTACTCCGTCAATGGGGTTCTCTTGATATATCCTGCATGCGAAATGGTAATCACCACTTGCTCATCCGGAATCATATCTTCAATACTCAAATCACCACCGGCAAAGTTAATTTCTGAACGACGTTGGTCGCCATACTTTTCTTTGATCTCAAGCAACTCGTCCTTGATGATTTGCATCCTTCTTTCTTTCTTATCGAGGATGTCTTTCAAATCTTCAATGGTCTTTAACAGCTCATCATACTCTTCACGCAGCTTGTCTTGCTCAAGTCCTGTCAACTGACGTAATCGCATTTCTACGATGGCTTTGGCCTGAATCTCAGAGAGCTTAAAGCGTTCCATCAAACTATTTCTTGCTTCCTCCACATTCGCTGAACCTCGAATAATGGCAATGACCTCATCGATATTGTCAGAAGCCACTATGAGTCCTTCTAAGATATGGGCCCTATCTTCCGCTTTTTTTAGTTCGAATTTTGTACGTCGCACCACCACTTCATGACGATGTTCCACAAAATGATGAATGATTTCCTTTAAGTTCAATAACTTTGGTCTACCATGAACGAGGGCGATATTATTGACCGAAAATGAAGATTGCAATGCCGTGTACTTGTAAAGCATATTCAGCACGATGTTCGGAATGGCGTCGCGTTTTAGAATATATACGATACGCATTCCCTTTCTATCCGACTCATCACGTATCGCTGAAATACCCTCGATTTTCTTATCATTCACCAAATCAGCCGTCTTCTTTATCATATCAGCCTTGTTGACCTGATAAGGAATCTCGGTAACTATAATACACTCGCGGCCCTGAACTTCCTCAAAATAAGCTTTGGCCCGCATGACCACACGACCTCGCCCAGTATGAAAAGCATCCTTCACCCCGTCATAGCCATAAATAATTCCTCCTGTAGGAAAATCAGGGGCCTTGATATGGGTAATGAGCTCGTCTATTTCAATATCGTGATTATCAATGTAAGCTACAGTACCATCTACCACCTCAGACAAATTGTGGGGAGGCATATTCGTGGCCATACCTACGGCAATACCCGATGCCCCATTGACCAATAGATTTGGAATTCTTGTGGGCAGTACGGTAGGTTCCTGCAATGAATCATCAAAATTCAACTGGTGATCCACAGTATCCTTATCGATATCAGCAAGCATCTCTTCAGAAATCTTGCGCATTCGTGCCTCTGTGTACCTCATAGCTGCGGGACTATCACCATCAACAGAACCAAAGTTCCCTTGTCCGTCTACGAGCATGTAGCGCAAACTCCACTCCTGGGCCATACGTACCATGGTATCATATACCGAAGTATCACCATGAGGATGGTATTTACCCAAAACCTCCCCAACAATACGCGCAGACTTTTTGTGAGAACTTGAAGACCTTACACCCAATTCATGCATTCCATAAAGCACTCTTCGGTGTACAGGTTTTAGTCCATCACGCACATCTGGCAGTGCACGTGACACAATGACCGACATTGAATAATCAATGTAGGCCGATTTCATCTCATCCTCAATGTTGATAGGTATCAATTTTTCCCCTTCAGCCATATTAAAATCGTCTTGTTTTTGTCGTTAAAACATCAGGGCAATATACCAAAAAATGCCCCCTAACATAATAGTTAGAAACCACTTTATTAAAAAAATTATCAACACGAAAACCTATTCAATATCACACTGTTTATAGCGTTAAAGTTTATGTTAATACTGTCATTATTCGTGATTTATTCCGACTTTGTCGATTATGGGTACGGTATTTGACCACTTGTTTATTACTTTTATTAATTTTAGTTCGGATAAAGAATAGCTATGGATGACAATTTTTCTCCTAGGGTTAAAGATGTAATCGCCTACAGTAAGGAGGAGGCACTGCGTTTGGGCCATGATTTCATTGGGACTGAACATTTGATGTTGGGCCTTTTGAGAGATGGAAATGGAAAGGCCATCAATATATTGGATGCCCTTGATGTCGATTTGGACCACTTACGTCGCAAAGTGGAAATTTTAAGCCCCGCTAACCCAAATACCGGTACCATTCAAAAGGACAAGAAAAACCTCCATTTGACCAGGCAGGCAGAAAGGGCATTGAAGACTACTTTTCTTGAAGCAAAATTATTTCAAAGTTCTTCTATAAACACAGCACACCTGCTGTTGTGCATACTACGAAACGAAAACGACCCTACTACCAAATTGCTCCACAAGCTAAAGGTGGACTATGATAATGTAAAAGAACAATTCAAGTCAATGATTACCAGTGACGATGATTATTTAGATACCCCAAGGGCCGAATTCTCAAGTGATCCAGACGAGGGGACAGAAAACGGAGATGGTAAAGAAAGTAGTTTCGGATCTTCCAGTCAACAAAAGGGAAACAAGAAATCTAAAACTCCAGTGCTTGATAACTTTGGCAGAGATCTAACTAAACTTGCCGAAGGGAACAAATTAGATCCCGTGGTCGGCCGTGAAAAAGAAATTGAACGCGTCTCACAGATTTTAAGCCGTAGAAAAAAGAACAATCCGCTGTTGATTGGTGAACCGGGTGTTGGTAAAAGTGCCATTGCAGAAGGTTTGGCACTGCGCATTATCAATAAAAAAGTTTCCCGTATACTTTACAACAAAAGGGTAGTAACATTAGATTTGGCCTCTTTGGTCGCCGGCACAAAATATCGTGGTCAATTTGAAGAACGAATGAAGGCCGTTATGAACGAGCTGGAAAAAAATGATGATATCATTCTCTTTATTGATGAAATTCATACGATTGTCGGTGCGGGCGGTGCAACTGGCAGTTTAGATGCCTCCAACATGTTTAAACCAGCACTGGCAAGGGGTGAAATTCAATGTATCGGTGCGACCACCTTAGATGAATATCGCCAATATATCGAGAAAGATGGAGCATTAGAGCGACGTTTTCAAAAAGTGATGGTTGAACCCACAACGGTTGAGGAAACCATTGAAATTCTGATGAACATCAAAGGGAAGTATGAAGACCATCACAACGTCTTGTACACTAATGAGGCCATAAAAGCATGTGTCACATTAACCAATCGCTACATGACCGATAGAATTCTTCCTGATAAAGCGATAGATGCCCTAGATGAGGCAGGATCAAGGGTACATATCGTAAATATGGATGTTCCCAAACAAATTTTGGAGTTGGAACAACAGCTCGAAGATGTTCGGGATTTGAAAAATAGCGTAGTCAAAAAGCAGAAATACGAAGAAGCAGCCAAACTACGTGACGATGAGAAGCGATTGGAAAAAGACTTGGCCTCGGCCCAAGAGCAATGGGAAGAAGAAAGTAAACTGAACCGAGAAACGGTTGACGAAGAAAATGTCGCTGATGTAGTGAGCATGATGAGTGGCATTCCAGTGAATAGAATTGCCCAAACAGAAAGTAATAAATTGGCCGAACTACCCAATCATATCAAAGATTTTGTTATTGGTCAGGATGAAGCCGTTGTAAAAGTGGCCAAAGCCATTCAGCGAAACCGGGCGGGTCTCAAAGACCCTAACAAACCAATAGGGTCGTTTATCTTTTTAGGACAAACCGGTGTTGGGAAAACCCAGTTGGCCAAAATTTTAGCAAGGGAATTATTTGATTCTGAAGATGCCCTAATTCGCATTGATATGAGCGAATACATGGAAAAATTTGCCATTTCAAGATTAGTTGGTGCACCTCCGGGTTATGTGGGCTACGAAGAAGGTGGTCAATTAACGGAGAAAGTAAGAAGGAAGCCTTATTCCGTAGTTCTTTTGGATGAAGTTGAGAAAGCGCATCCCGATGTTTTCAATATGCTTTTACAAGTCTTGGATGACGGATTTATAACTGATAGTCTTGGTCGTAAAATTGATTTTAGAAATACAATTATCATCATGACATCAAACATTGGTGCAAGACAGCTCAAAGACTTTGGTCAGGGAGTTGGTTTCGGTACTGCTGCTAAAAAAGCACAAGCAGACGACCACCAAAAAAGTGTCATCGAAAATGCGCTTAAAAAGGCTTTTGCCCCTGAGTTCTTGAATCGAATTGATGATGTGATTGTTTTCAATTCATTGGAAAGAGAAGATATACACAAGATTATTGGTATCGAATTGAACAAACTGTTCAAAAGAATCAAGGATATTGGTTATGACCTTCATCTGTCAGATACCGCAAAAGATTATATCGCCGATAAAGGATTCGACAAACAATACGGTGCGAGACCTCTAAAAAGGGCCATTCAAAAATATATTGAAGACGCCCTAGCTGAAGAAATCGTGAATTCAAACCTCAACGAAGGGGACCATATCTATATGGACTTCGATTCGAAAAAAGAAGAATTGACCATAAAAATCGAAAAGGCAGAAGAATCTTCTGAAGCAAAATAAAATTCTTTGCTTTGGATTACCGTTAATAAAGAGTCCGAATTTTTGGACTCTTTTTTTGTTGATGTTTGTCGTTTTTGCAAAGAAAGTGGTCTTAAACCATATTCTTTTAACACCTTAAACGAAAAATCAGCCGTTAATCTAAATTTTTTTAGTTCAGAAGGCATCCCCCTTACTTTCGTACGGACACTATAAATGACGGGAATGAAATTTGGATTTGCAAAAAATCCTATGGTCATTAAGGAATACTCCTTGGACATAGGTACGATAAGGGTATATGATAATTATATGGTTGCAACGTTTGACGAAGGAGCGACCGTAACCCTTGAGCGTACTTATCAAATTATTGGTATTTCAGAGATACATTTTCGAGAGAAAAATTTTGGATATATCAGTCTCAGAAAAAATTCTTACGCAATCGACCCTATCATATACACATATATTAGGGGGCTTGACAATTTAAAGGCATTTGCCATTGTTTCGAAAAAAGAGATTGATATGCACAACTTTACGATAGAAAAAATGTTCTATAAAAAGAATATTGAATTTTTTATCGAATACGAGAATGCTGTCGCTTGGATAAAAAAACAATTGAAAAGAAAGGGATAAAATCCAATCAACCTTTACCTTCTGATTGAACTTCTTGATTATCACCTCTTATCAGGTCTAGAAAAGCACTACCTATATCATCAATTATCTTAGTCGCTGTGAGTGCTTCGTAACCCATTTTAGATGAAGCGATATCTCCAGCCAATCCATGCAGATAAACTCCCAATATTGCAGCCTGCAGGGGTTCATGGCCCTGTGAGAGCAAACCCGTAATCATACCGGTCAAGACGTCACCGCTACCCGCGGTCGCCATACCAGGATTACCAGTAGCATTGATATACCCAACTCCATCTGAAATGACATGGGTATAAGCTCCCTTCACCACCAGAATACATTTGTACTGTTGTGAAAAAAATTTAGCTTTTTCCAGCTTATCAAAATCGTCTTTCCATGTACCAATCAAACGTTCCAACTCTTTCGAATGCGGTGTCAAAATACAGTTTTTAGGAAGCTTTCTTAATAGGTCTTGATTTTTGGCCAATAGGTTTAGACCATCGGCATCGATCACCAAGGGAACGTTCTCCGCACTCAAAAACATCTCAAGTGCTTCCATTGATTCTTTATTGGTCCCCATTCCCACGCCGATGCCAATAACGGTCGGCTCAAAAGGCAAAAGAATATTCGATATATAATGCTCATTTTCATCGGTTACGACCATGGCTTCAGGAACCGTTGATTGCAAAATTTGATAGCCACATTTTGGGATAAACGCTGTAACCATTCCTGCCCCAACGGTCAAACATGACTTTGTTGCCATACTCACTGCGCCGATTTTTCCATAACTCCCTCCAACGAGCACAGCATGACCATAGTTACCCTTATGGGAAAACTTTAATCGTGGGCGGTATAATGCCAAAACCTCAAACTTACCGGTCAAATGGTAGGCTGTTTCTATTTGCTCATGATACTCTTGGTCCAAACCAATATCCAATAACTCCCACTGATTGGCATACTTTGCAGTTTGTGGCAGAAAAAAAGGAAGTTTCGGATATTGAAAACTCAAAATATGATTGGCTTCGACCACCCTTTCGGGATACTTCGGAACACTGTTCATAAATAGTCCTGACGGAATATCTACCGAAAGTACAAAGGCCCTTGAGCGATTGATTTTTTGAATCAAAGTACCTACCCAAACTGAAGGTTCACGGTTAAGCCCAATTCCAAAAATGGCATCTACGATGATATCATCAGGGCTAATCGTTATAGTGTGGTTCTTCTCATCTAAAAACTCCGGCCAAAGTTTCCTATCCTTTAGACGATCTAGATTTTTTAAAAAGTCAGGAGAACGTTTATCACTATAATTGACCACATAGGCATTTATCTGATAATCATGTTCTTTTAAATGTCGGGCAAGCGCAAGTCCATCCCCTCCGTTATTTCCAATACCACAGAAAAGGTGAATTTTTATAGGATTGCCCTGAAGACGTTCATGTAACCAATTGAAAATTCCCAAGGCCGCCCGCTCCATGAGTGAATCACTAGAAATCTGCTGTTTTTCAATTGTAAATTTGTCGGCACTATAGATTTGCTTGGCGGATAAAATCTTCATTTGTTAAGAATGGTTGAGAACAATAGAAAATCCAATAATTTAAATCCAGGGGTTTGTTACATAGATTCAAAGTAGTACTTTTACCCCGAACAAGAGTTATGCAAGTTAAGCAATCATTCATAATCACTTCTTTCATTATTGGTACATCTACCAATATTACCCCTTTGGGGTAAGTCTTCTTTTTCTCATCATTTTTCGAAACATTTATTTTTTACAACTATCAATTTCATCATAATGAAGGTCTTAAAGTTTGGTGGCACTTCCGTCGCCAATGCAGAAAATATAAAGAAAGTATCAAAAATTGTATCTGACGAAACCAGTGAACACGTCGCTGTTGTCGTCTCTGCCCTGGGAGGGGTTACCGACCTATTATTACAGGCATTAGAACTAGCTTCAATAAAAGATATTTCTTACGAGAAAACCCTTGAAAAAATAGAGGACAGGCACATCACCACAACAAAGGAATTATTTCCAATTCAGGAACAAAGTGCCATCTTAAGTCATATTAAAAGTAGCCTCAATGAACTGGAAACATTGATTCAGGGAGCCTATTTAATTGGAGAGCATACCCCGAAACTCTCTGATAAAGTGGTCAGTTATGGAGAATTGTTGTCCGCTCATATCATCGGTAAATATTTTACCTCGCTCGGGCTAAATGCAAGTTATAAAAGCGGAAGGGAACTTGTTGTTACCGATGAATATCATGGGAATGCCAATGTGAACTTTACCTTGACCAATACCAATATTAAAAAGTACTTCACCCATTTGAACAATACAATTACCGTAATACCGGGGTTTGTTGCAGCTTCAACAGGTGGAGCAAGTACTACATTAGGGCGTGGCGGTTCGGACTATACAGCAGCAATCATCGCAGCAGCCATCCAGGCTAATGAATTACAAATTTGGACAGATGTAAGCGGTATGTACACGGCCAATCCAAAATTGGTCAAACAGGCACGGTGTATTTCAACCATTTCTTATGAAGAAGCAATGGAGCTATCACACTTTGGGGCCAAGGTGCTTTATCCACCGACCATTCAACCTGTTTTGAGCAAGAATATTCCTATTTGGATAAAAAACACATTCGCCCCAGGGGATAAAGGCACTCATATCAGCAAAAAAGTTGAAGAAAATCAAAAAACAGTAAGAGGTATCAGTCATATCGACAAGGTTACACTTTTATCCCTAGAAGGTCCTGGAATGGTAGGGATTCCAGGCATTTCAAAACGTTTTTTTGAAACCCTCGCACAACAAGATATCAGTGTAGTTCTCATAACCCAGGCCTCTTCGGAACACTCTATTTGTGTTGGTATTTCAAACGAGGACTCTACCCTCGCTGAGCGTGCGGTCAATGAAGCCTTTGCTTACGAAATAGCCTCAAAAAGTATCTTTCCCGTAGTCGTTGAAAAAGACTTGGCCATTGTGGCCTTGGTGGGAGACCACATGAAAAGTCATCAAGGACTTAGTGGGAAAATGTTCAGCACCCTAGGACGAAACAATGTGAACATCAGGGCTATCGCCCAAGGTGCGTCAGAGCGGAATATTTCTATTGTCGTTTCCAAAGATGATGTGAAAAAAGCACTGAACACCCTCCATGAAGAATTCTTTGAAGAGAACAGTAAACAATTGAACTTATTTGTGATGGGAGTTGGTAATGTTGGAGCGAAACTATTAGCACAAATCCATCAGCAACAAGCCTATCTCAAAGAAGAACTAAAACTGAACCTTCGGGTCATTGGCATAGCCAACTCCCGAAAAATGGTCTTCCAAGATGATGGAATTCCAACAGAAAACTGGGAAAGCGCTTTGACCAACGGATTGGACGCCCATCAAGATGCTTTTATCGAAAGGGTCAAAAAACTAAATTATCGCAACAGTATTTTTATTGATAATACGGCCAGTGATATCGTTTCCGACTCCTATTCGAGCTACTTAAAAAATAGTATTTCAGTAGTTACCTGTAATAAAATTGCCTGTTCTTCGGTACATGAGAAGTATGCTGATCTGAAGCGATTATCTAAAAAATACAATGCCCCTTTTCTTTTTGAAACGAATGTTGGCGCAGGTCTACCCGTAATAGATACACTAAAGCACCTCATTGCCTCAGGAGATAAAGTAAAAAAAATTCAAGCGGTACTCTCCGGCAGTTTAAATTTTGTCTTTAACCATTTCGATACGAAAACCACTTTTCATGATGTAGTAAAAGAAGCTCAAGAAAAGGGATACACCGAACCGGATCCCTCCATCGATTTAAGCGGGGTCGATGTCATGCGAAAAATTTTGATTTTAGCACGCGAAAGTGGATATACTTTAGAAATGGACGATATCGAAAATGATGCATTCTTACCACAAGACAGCTTGAAAGCCGACTCCAACGAAGCGTTTTACGAATCGTTACATGTCCACGAAAGTTCGTTTCAAAAGCGATATCAAGAGGCAAAGGAGAAGGGGTGCAAATTAAAATATGTCGCCCAATTTGAAGGTGGTAAGGCAAGTGTTGGACTACAGGAAATTCCCGAAAATCATGATTTCTACAATTTAGAGGGTAGCGATAATATCGTTTTGTTCTTCACTGAACGCTATGCTGAACAACCCTTAATCATTAAAGGTGCGGGTGCAGGTGCAGATGTTACGGCTTCAGGTATCTTTGCCGATATCATTAGAATAGGTAATTACTGATAATGGAAGAAATACGCGTCTTTTGTCCAGCTACTGTTGCCAATGTTTCATGCGGATTTGATGTTTTGGGCCTTTCCCTGGCTTCTGTCGGAGATGAAATGGTCGTTAGAAAAACCACTAGGAAAGAAGTGGTTATCTCTAAAATTACAGGGCAAAACCTTCCGTTGGAAACCCAAAAAAATGTAGCTGGCGTGGCAGCCTTGGCCCTGCTGAAACAAATCGAAACCGATACAGGGTTCGAAATTGAAATCCATAAAAAGATTAAACCTGGTAGTGGAATAGGAAGCAGTGCAGCCAGTTCTGCAGGGGCCGTTGTGGCTATAAATAAACTCCTGAACAGCCCTTTTTCAAATAGTGAATTGGTCGAATTCGCCATGCAAGGTGAAAAACTGGCCAGCCAAGTAGCGCATGCCGACAATGTCGCACCTGCAATTTATGGTGGATTTACCTTGGTACGAAGCTATAACCCTTTAGATATCGTCACCATTCCAACCCCAGCAGACCTTTATGCAACGGTCATACATCCACAGATTGAAATAAAAACATCTGATTCAAGAAAAATCTTAAAAACCAATATCAGCTTGTCACAGGGTATTCGCCAATGGGGAAACTTGGGTGGATTGATTGCAGGACTGTTCAAACAAGATTATGATTTAATTGGTCGCTCATTGGAAGACCATATTGTTGAACCCATACGTTCAATTCTTATTCCTGAATTCGAGGCCCTTAAAATAGAAATAAAAAACGCTGGGGCTCTAGGTTCTGGTATCTCTGGCTCAGGCCCCTCCGTTTTTGCGTTATCAAAAGATAAAAAAACAGCTCATCAAGTAGCAGAGGCCATGAAAAGGGTATATGCAAAAACCAAAATTGATTTCGACATACACATATCCCCTATCGGTGCATCTGGGGTAAAAGCCATGTAAACCTATGGAATATTATAGCTTGAATAATTCAGCACATAAAACCACTTTTCGCGAGGCAGTAATTCGAGGTATTGCCCCGGACCGAGGACTCTATTTCCCAGAAGAAATTAGACCTCTTCCCAAAACCTTTTTTGACGAAATTGAAATATTGACCCGTCACGAAATTGCATTCCGGGCAATACATCAATTTGTTGATAGGGATATCCCAAAGGAGAAACTAGAGGAAATTGTTGCCAACATCCTCGATTTTGACTTCCCTTTGGTAATCATAGAAGATAATGTCTCGACCTTAGAACTATTTCATGGCCCTACTATGGCTTTTAAAGATGTCGGGGCCCGATTCATGGCTAATTGTCTTGGATATTTTTCTGAAAGAAAGAACAAGAAGGTTACCGTATTGGTAGCTACCTCTGGTGATACCGGTGGTGCTGTAGCCAATGGTTTTTTAGGGGTGGAAGGGGTTGAAGTAATCATACTTTATCCGAGCGGCAAAGTGAGTGAAATACAGGAAAAACAATTAACCACACACGGTCAAAATATAATTGCCCTTGAGGTAGAAGGCACTTTTGACGATTGCCAGCGAATGGTCAAAACGGCATTTCTAGATGATGCTATTACTACTAAAAGAAAACTGACCTCAGCCAACAGTATCAATGTGGCCCGATGGTTACCACAGCTCTTCTATTATCTCTTTGCCTATAAACAGAGTAAACGGTATGGCAAAGAAATTGTTTTCTCCGTACCGTCGGGAAACTTTGGAAACATCTGTGCAGGGTTGGTTGCACACCGATTGGGTATGCCTACAAAACATTTTATAGCAAGTACGAATGTGAATGATGTAGTACCCAATTTTATGAATCAAGGGCGATATGAACCAAAACCTTCAATAGCTACGATTTCAAATGCAATGGACGTGGGAGACCCTAGTAATTTTATCCGCATTCAACAATTGTTTAACAATGATTTTGAGCAGTTGAAAACTTTTTTTTCATCCTATTCCTTTTCAGATGAAGCCACAAAAGAAGCAATGCAAAGCGTTTATCAACGTACAAAATATGTACTTGACCCCCATGGCGCTGTTGGATATTTGGGGCTAAAACAATACCAAGAAACAAATTCCAATACCTTTGGCATCTTTTTAGAAACCGCACATCCTATTAAATTTTTACCTGTTGTTAAAGAAACGCTTGATATCAATCTTGAAATTCCACCTCAAATTCAAAAAGTAATGGACAAGACCAAAAAATCATCTTTCATAAGAACCTACGCAGAATTGAAGGATTTCTTAATAACGACATCATAGGTTTACAAAAAGGACATTGACAGACAGAGAATTCCCCGTTATAATTCGATATTTTTGCACCTTCAAAATCGATTTAAATGAAGGCTACGGCACTTACCGAAATCCATAAGGCCCTAGGGGCTAAAATGGTTCCTTTTGCAGGATATAATATGCCCGTATCATATGAAGGGGTCAATGTTGAACATGAAACGGTACGCTCGGGCGTTGGCGTATTCGATGTTTCACATATGGGTGAATTTTTGATTGAAGGGTCAAAGGCCTTAGATTTGATTCAAAAAGTAAGTTCAAACGACGCTTCAAAGCTGACCGTAGGCAAAGCACAGTACAGCTGTTTACCCAATGAAAATGGTGGAATCGTAGACGATTTGATTGTCTATAGAATTAAAGATGAAACCTATCTTCTTGTGGTGAATGCATCGAATATTGAAAAAGACTGGGCACATATTTCAAACTACAATAAAGAAATTGGTGCTGAAATGCGCAACCTATCTGATGAGTACTCTCTTTTGGCCATTCAGGGCCCAAAGGCTGTAGAGGCCATGCAGCAATTGTCATCACATGATTTATCGGCAATAAAATTCTACAATTTTGTGGTAAGGGATTTTGCAGGAATAGAGCAAATTATTATATCTGCCACAGGGTATACTGGCTCAGGTGGTTTCGAAATTTATTGTAAAAACGCAGAGGTACGACAAGTATGGGACAAAGTATTTGAAGCGGGGGCTGAATACGGAATCAAACCGATTGGCTTAGCCGCTAGAGATACATTACGCCTTGAAATGGGGTATTGCCTTTATGGCAACGACATTGATGACACTACTTCACCATTTGAAGCAGGCTTAGGGTGGGTTACTAAATTCACCAAAGATTTTGTGAATTCCGAAGCCTTGCAAGATGAAAAAAGAAAGACATCGAAGCGAAAGTTGATTGGTTTTGAATTGGATGAAAAAGGTATTCCGAGAAATGGATACGATATCGTTGACTCACAAGGAAACAAGATAGGAGAAGTCACCTCGGGTACAATGTCACCTTCACTGGGCAAAGGAATAGGTTTGGGCTACGTACCCCCAATTTTTGCTACAGAGGGGAGTAAAATACATGTTCAAATCCGTAAAAACCAAGTTCCAGCTACTGTTGTAAAACCCCCATTTTATAAAGGTTCCTAAGTAAACTGTGAAGTACTTTTATAAGTGCTATACAAATAATAATAGTACGATACAAAAGCGCTAAAAAGTGTTGTATGGTTTCTTAATCGCACAGTTTTTACAAAAAGGGGAAACAGATGAGGTGCAAATACCAAGGAGAACAGACCACTAAAACCGGCTTATCGATATTTTGAAAAAAAAGAAGATACTTATTCTTGGAGCGAGTGGATTTATAGGAGGTGCCATTTACAAGGAACTCTGTAACTATTTTGATACCTATGGTACGTACTTTAGCAATTCCTTTTTTGAAGGTAACGGACAATACTTGAAATATGACCTTGATGAAGATGATATTTTTGAGGTGCTTGAAAAGGTGCAACCCGATATTGTTATCTCATCGCTCCGCGGTAATTTTTCCGGACAGATTCAAGCGCACCTTCATTTGATGGAGTATCTATCAAAAAAAAATTGCTGCCTCTATTTTTTATCATCAGCCAATGTTTTCGATGCCTACAGTAAGTACCCCTCATACGAATTTGACAAGACACTTTCAGAGAGCATTTATGGAAAACTTAAAATCAGAATTGAGAATATGATGTTAAGGATGCCCGAAGAAAAAATCGGGATTCTTCGTGTTCCTATGGTGTTTGGCAATACGTCACCCCGATTGAAAGAAATCAAAACCCTTTTGGATGCCAACGAACCTGTAGAGGTCTTCCCTAATCTTATTATCAACGTCACAACGGATGATCGCTTGACCCAACAAATACATTATCTCATTAATAGAAATAAAAAAGGTATTTTCCATTTAGGTAGTATCGACTTGATACATCATGAAGAATTTGTAAAAGAAATCATTAAACGCTTGGGCAATTACCACCCCCTTCTCAAAAAAGTGTTTACAACCAATGATGACCGTTATTTGGCTGCTTTGCCAAAATCGAACAAACTTCCAAAAAACCTAAGGTTTTCGTACCAAGAAGTTATCGACCATCACTTCACTATAGAGTGATTTTCTTACATTTATTCCATGGAAAAATTAGACGAACAACAGATTGCAACCGCACTTGAACATTTGAATGGATGGAATTTACAAAGCGGTTTTATCGTCAAATCCTTTCGATTTGGAGACTTTAAGGAAGCCTTTGCATTTATGACACGCGTTGCTTTTGAAGCAGAAGCGCAACAACACCATCCCAATTGGGAAAATGTATATAATTCCATTACCGTTAGACTTAATACCCATGATGCAGATGGCATTACTACAAAAGATATCAAACTGGCAAAGACCATTGACCAAATCGTAAAGAACATCACCTAGCGCCTATCATTAAAGTTCGGTTTTTGCTACATTTGAAATCCTAAAATTTATAAGGAATGGGAAGAGCTTTTGAGTTCAGAAAGGCGCGAAAGATGAAACGCTGGGCGGCCATGTCCAAGGCTTTTACGCGCATAGGAAAAGACATTGTCATGGCCGTAAAGGAGGGCGGCCCAGATCCTGATGCGAATTCTAGACTACGTGCGGTAATTCAAAATGCCAAGTCGGTCAATATGCCTAAAGACAATATTGAAAGGGCTATAAAAAGAGCTTCTGACAAATCGCAGGGAGAATACAAAGAGGTGCTTTTTGAGGGTTATGCACCGCATGGTATTGCCATATTGATTGAAACGGCCACTGACAATAATACCCGAACCGTTGCAAACATTAGAAGCTATTTCAACAAATGTAATGGAAGCCTGGGCACCTCAGGTTCTGTAGAATTCATGTTCGACCATACCTGTAATTTTCGTATTCCTGCAGAAGATATCGATGCTGAAGAACTGGAACTGGAAATGATTGATTTCGGCGCAGAAGAAGTATTCGTCGATGAGGATGGTATTCTAATATATGCCCCTTTCGAAAGCTTTGGTGATATTCAAAAAGAATTGGAAGCACGTGAAATCGAAATCCTTTCCTCTGGCTTTGAACGCATTCCACAGGTAACAAAAGAGCTCGATGAAGAAAAGGTAGCCGATGTCGAAAAACTCTTGGAAAAAATTGAGGAAGACGACGATGTACAGAACGTCTACCACACCATGAAGGAATAATATAATGACTACCCCAAAAAACATCTGGATAACAATTGTAACAATATTTTTCTGTCTTAGCCCATTCTATATGCAGGCTCAAAACCTTGATGACCATTTATGGAAAAATAGAATACTTGTTCTTTTTGAAACAGGTGTTGACAAAGAGGATAGGAATAAGCAGTTTGAGCTATTAAAATCGATTCAATCAGAACTTAATGAAAGGGATATTCACATAGAGGTTCCCTCTGAAAATGAGCGGTTTTATTATCAATCTAAATTTAACCTTTCAGATAACTTTTCAGGTCTTATTTTGATTGGCAAAGATGGCACGCTTAAAATGCAACAGGAATACCCCGTCGACCCATTTGAAATTTTTCAATTGATAGATGGTATGCCAATGCGAAAAGCCGAAATAAAAAGAAAAAAACGAAAATCCCCTTAACGCTCCAACAACGAGGTGATTTTTTCTTCCACTTCTTTGGAATCCCAAATTTCTTCAATATTAGGCATGGCCATAACCTGCCTCATAATCTCTTCTTGATTGTCTCCTATGGACAATGCTTCTGCATACGAACGGTTGGAGAATGTTACACGACTATAGACCGGAATCCATTTATCAGGATACTTTGCTGCGTAGTGTTTTTCAATTCGTTTTTGTAATAAAAAAATAGGGTCTGCCGTCTTACTGCTCATCTCGATAAAATTGCGATAGCTCAACTCAGCAATGGCATCCGCATTTGGTTTTCGACTCTTTTGATACATATCAAAAATAGTATCCCAGTCATCACCAAATTGATGTATAAGATGATTTAGTTCGGTGATATCCTCAAAACCCGCATTCATACCCTGCCCATAAAAAGGCACAACGGCGTGTGCCGAATCACCAACCAAAGCAACTTTGTTCCAATACGTCCATGGATAGCACTTCATAGTAACCATGGCACTCGTTGGATTTTCCATAAAACTTTTGGTCAAGTCTTCAATCTCTTTGTGAACGTTAGGAAAATAGGTTTTGAAAAATACTTTTGCCTCTTTTTCTGAACTTATCTTCTCAAAGGAGACCTCACCCTCAAATGGCATAAATAAAGTACAGGTAAAACTTCCATCGGTATTGGGCATCGCAATGAGCATGAAATTGCCCCTTGGCCATATATGAAATGAATTCTTATCCAGCTTATGTGTGCCATCTTCATTTGGAGGTATAGTCAATTCTTTATAACCAACATCAATGAAGTCTTGAGAGTAGTCAAATCGACTTCGACGTTGCATTTTATGACGAATTCGTGAAAAAGCACCATCACAACCAAAGACCATATCAAAATCGTATTCTTGCCAAACCCCTTTTTCGGTTTCGCCCGTGTAAATTTTAGCTTCCGGCAAATCAATATCCCAAACCTTTTCATTGAATCGAAAATCGACATTAAAACTTTCGGCCAAATCAATCATTTTGCGATTGAGGTTTCCTCTTGAAATCGACCAAATCGCCTCATTTTCCTTACCGTATTTTTGATAATAAACTGGGGTATCGTTCACGTGCATAGCCCTCTGGTACAAGGGAATTGCAATTTTTTTCACTTCGTCTTCCAAACCTACATCGGCCAAAGCCCTCCAACCACGGGTGCTCATCGCGAGATTAATAGATCGACCGGAAAAAGTAATGGTCCGTATATCAGGCCTTCTATCAAAAATGGTAACCCGATGCCCTTGACGCCTCAAATAAATAGATAATAGGGAGCCAACCAATCCAGAACCGACAATGGCAATGTTTTTAGGTGTTTGTAAACTCATGAATACGATTGTATCTTAAAAATAAGAACTATTTAAATGAATCAAAAGTAATAGTTCCCATAACGGTGATGAGTTTTTTCAGACAAAAACAAAAATATTAAATGACGTTACATAGGGTACAGCACATAAAAAACCCTTCACCACAAGGATAAAGGACAAATAAATAGATACTCTACGTAAATCAGTATTATTTTAAAATACCGTCAACGATGCCGTACGTTACCGATTCTGCGGCATCCATCCAATAGTCACGGTCAAAGTCTTTCATGACCTTATCGAAATCCTGTCCACAGTTATCCGCTAAAATTTTGGCTCCAATTTCCTTGGTTTTAACAATCTCTCTAGCTTGAATTTCAATATTAGAGGCTTGACCTTGCGCTCCTCCACTGGGTTGATGAATCATTACCTTGGCATGGGGCTGTATAAATCGTCGACCTTTTTCCCCCACTGAAAGCAAAATGGAACCCATAGAGGCAGCCAAACCGGAACAAACCGTCGATACGGGACTTTTTAGCTGTTTGATGGTATCATATACGGCAAAACCAGAAGTTACATATCCTCCTGGACTGTTAATAATCAGTTGAATCTCTTTATCGCTTTGTAAGTCTAAATATAACAACCTGTCTATAACATGTTTGGCAGAATCATCATTGACCATTCCCCATAGGAAGACCTTTCTTTCCTCAAGCAATCTTTCCTGAATCTGCTCTTGAATTTTTCCTTTTTTTGAACTCATAGATTTAAATCATTTCCACTTCAAAAATAACCCTTTTTATACACTAAAAGTAAAATCAATTCATGTTTGGTAAGCATATCAATTAAAGTAATTCCTACAATTCTTACAAATAAAGTTCAATCATAAAACACTCATACAAAACTCACTGTTTCACAACATTTTACGAATATCGATGAAAGATGCACGTTTATCCTTATTACAGTCAATAATCGATTAAAACAACACTAACAACGTAAAATTTGAGAATGGTTGCAGTTTGGAGGTATTTTCGTACAGAATTTGATCCCAAATCAATTCAAACCATAAACCTCGGAACTTGACCTATTGAAATAAACCATTTATCTTGCTTTAGGACTCAATAGATTAGGATTTGGGGAATGTAAATTTTACAAACCTAAACCTATGAAGACCATTACTTTTTTTAAAGTACCATTGAAATATGTGCTCCTTATTTTTTTAACGACATTTTTTTGTAGAACGTTAGTTTTTGGACAGGTAAATTCAATTAGAACAGGTGTTACCTTTAACTGGGCTGATACACAGAGTAATCTTAACGACCCTGCCACAATTGAGACCATAACCATTGACGGGAGTATTTACAGTACCTTTGTCGTGCCTTCCACTTATACTATGACTACCTTAGGTCCTGGTGGCCATTCAAGAAATAACATTAGACAAAATGGCTCCGTTCTGGTCGGAAGCAGTAATAACCCAAGCTGGAATGCTTTGGCACTAGGAGCCTACCAATCTATTAATCTTAACCACTATTTTGAATCTGACAGCAATGGAGATAATTTTTGTGAGAACTATGGAGCGGTTGCTACAACAAATACACAAGTTCAAACCATAAATTATTCGCCAGGAATTCCATCCAATCCAGATGGAATTTTAGCTATTACAGAAAGGGGAGGAAACAACTGCTTTTATATTGAAGTTTGGGGGAATCCAGTAGGTGGGGGCGCCGAGCAACTTTTGGGAAGAACTTTTGTAAGAAACGAGTTTAATTTAACCGGTGTTGGTCCACAACAGCCTCCAACCACGAACTCCGATTATTGGCGAAGTGGACGAAATAATGAAAACAATCAAGTAATTGGTATCGCATTATATGAGCTTTCAGAATTAGCGCCTACCGGCTCTACCATTACTCAGATAAGACACTATGCAGCAACAAATGATAATGGGGATGGAAAATTCTTCTTGATGCAAACCTATGCACAAGATGATTCCTTCAATCCAAATTTTGAAGAAGTATTTAATGGTGATGCTGGAGCTAATGACAATGTTCCGGCTGGTACTTCTTACACCTATTTTGCCAGTGCTCCTCCATTCAACGGAACTGTGGTTGTAAATACCGATGGAACCTTTACTTATACCCCTGATCCAGGTTTTACCGGGACAGATACCTTTGAAATACAAGTATGTTTGCCAGCTCCCAACGCAGGGGTTTGTGATATTTCTACAGTTACTCTAAATGTCAAATCTGGAGTAAGTATTAACAACGCCTCAGCAGATGAAGGTGATAATTTAACATTTACCATTAGTATCAATGACCCGATCAACCAAGATGTTGATTTCAATCTTACATATACGAACAATTCAACGATTGATTCTGATTATAGTGGGCCTTCTACGGTAACCTTACCTGCTAATGATTCTTCAGTAAGTTTTGATGTGCTCGCTATAGACGATATTTTAATAGAGCCAACGGAAACATTTACAGTGACCATGGCTAACCCATCCGATATTGTAACTATTCTGGATGGGGATGCCAACGGCACCATCAACGATGACGATGCCGCGGGAAGTGGCGTACAGTTCGATGCCACCAACATATCCGTGACGGAGGGCACCGACCCCTTTGCCAGGTTCACCGTTTCCTTCAACGGTACCATTGCACCAGGGCAGGACGTCACCGTGGACTATGTCACCAACGATGGAACGGCCAACGATGGAAGCGACTTTACGGCCCAATCGGGCACCGTTACCTTCAACAGCACCAACACCTCGTTCGATATCGACGTACCGATCACCGATGATTCCGTCATCGAGCCACAGGAGGCATTTACCGTGGTACTCTCCAACGTTCAGTCGAACATCGGCGTGGGCATCCTCGGGAGCGATACCGCAAACGGCACCATCAACGATGACGATGCCGCGGGAAGTGGCGTACAGTTCGATGCCA
>ERZ1740067.229-NODE-229-length-46953-cov-12.122862_pt1 | contig 46953 bp, 33 predicted proteins | sample MGYA00581736_ERZ1740067 | MGnify/ENA primary metagenome ERZ1740067 (study PRJEB43018, sample SAMN04849236) | marine metagenome | isolation source: floating plastic debris | place: Pacific Ocean | collected 2008-08-27 | study: EMG produced TPA metagenomics... | reverse complement strand
TTGACTAGGAGAAGGGGCTAAGTTCACGACGACTGTTCCGCCCGTATCGACGTCATCACAGGGCAGTCCACTTGAGCCACCGACCGAGGAAAATTCTCCCCCATCGCTATCGGTATTGGTATCAGAGAGGTTACTGGTAACGCTACTGGTAAACAGCACCATAGAGTTGGGAACGTAAGTTGTTCTGTCGGGAATGCGATCGCACAGCAACACATTCGTCACCGGAAAGTTACCCGTCGCCAAGTAGTAAATGGTGTACTCTACCTCATCACCAGGCTCCACCCCAGACTCAGTCGCCCCCGCCAAAAAGGTGCTAAACGCAGCCCCCGGCCAATAGGGATGATTGTCGTTATCATCGAGCGGATCATCTACCAAATCAGTCAGCCGATTGTCGTTAATCGCCGTAATCCGCTTCACAATCGCCAAATTAGAATCGGTAAAGTGGCCAAAATCATTGCCAGCATCCACCATCCCAAACCCCGAACCAAAATTAGCGACTTCCAAATTATCTGTTGTAAATTCGCTGTTAGCGGGTGGCAGGCTAGCCGGGTCTATATCTAAAACAAACGCACCGTTGGCCGGGAACGAAAAGTCGAAGGTGCCTACATCTGGAGCCGTCGCAGAGGTATCCTGCGACGCCAGCAAAATATCGGAGCCGTCTATCGCACCGTTTCCATTAATGTCTCTATACAGCCGCACAGAAGCATCAGCAGTAACCGAGTCACCCGCACCCGAGTTAAAGCTTCCATCTGTATCCGGGTCCAAAAACACCGTGCCCGTAATCTGATTTTCAGGTTCTGTTGCACAGGCAATACTTTCATAGCCCGTCATCATATTAGTAGGAGCAAACCCACTAACATGAGTCGCCACGCCCGTCGACCTATCAATACTGTAAAACCGATCGTTGAGAGAGGCAGGGTCGCTTCCGTCACCACTGGTACCATAAAAGTTGCCATTGTTGAAAGCGGAAAGGCTCTCTATTCTATTGACACCCAAATTACTACCAACAACAGCCGTTGAGCCAGTTGTGGTGTCGATCGTAATCAAGCGGTCAGAATTTGTCCCCCCAAAATTAGCCACTCCGTACAGTCCGCCTGTTATCGGATCAAAGGCAATATCTGCAATGTCCGAAGATCCTGTAGTCGTAATCGTTAAAAAATCTGCCCCACCAAAGGCACCAGGAATAAACCCACCCGTCGTCGGGTCGATCTTGATTAAAAGATCTGAACCTGTGTTACGAGTCGAGCCAAACAGCTCTCCGGTAAAGGGGTGCAAGGCGAGCCCATAGACGCTAATTGGCGAGGCTGCGCCCACACTACCGAAGGGACCAACCGTACTGTAGGTACTAGTCAGCGTGTTGTAAGTAGCGAGGTTGGTGCCCTCAGCAACAAAAAGCAGCTCATCGCTGCTGCGATATGCGATCGCTCGAATATCTCCCGAAGCGACAATTGCTCCAATTGAGTCGTCTTCGGCACCAGTACTCAAGTCAACCCGCGTCAAATGATTGCTACTATTCGGCACCAAATAACAAAACTGACCGACCACCGGCGGCAACGTCGGAATCACCGTCTCCGCATCATCTTCATTGTTAGTCTCATCCGGGTCAGTAATGTCTAGATTTCTGTCTGCCCTTGCCTCATTGGTGATAGTGCCTGAAGCCGTCGCCGAAAGTGTTCCTGTAATGGTGTAAGTAGCCACCGCGCCATTGTTCAAATCAAGCGTTGTATTAATGGTGTTGCCGCTGCCCATGAGTTCATTACAGGTGCCTACGCCGGTAGTAATCTCGCATTCCCATTCCACCCCTGTCACCGCCGCCGGGACATCATCAAGAAAGGTAATACCGGCCTCATCATCAGGACCAGCATTGGTCACAGTCACTGTGTAGGTTAGCTCATCCCCTGGGTTTGCTGTGGTCAGGTCTACCGTTTTATCAACAATCAGGTCGGCTTCTCTAATGATGATGCCGCCAGAGAGAGTAACATCTGTAGAAGGGTAATAAACCCAAGTGTCGATACCTCTACGATCGCCAAAGCCAGACGTAAACTCGTGCCCACCGCCCGCACTATCAGTCCCCGCTAGCGCCTCACGTGCAGCTGGCGGCCCCCCATAGCAAACAGGACTAGCAACGCCTGTATTAGTCGTTGTTTCACCCGACGCACACAGCGAGAAATCACCCCCTGTGTTGCGATCATCGTAGTAAATCGTAAAGGGTGGATCCGCCGTTGAACCAGCCGGTTGGTTCAAACGCTCAATGATGATGCCGCTGTTGTTTTGTTCAGCGTCAATAATCGGGAAATGCGCTTCGCCTGCATACTGATTGATTTGCACAGTATAGGGAATAGCACTAGGCTCAACCTTCACCCCATTCCCATCCAACCCATCCCAAAGGACAGCATTAGTACCCACCACCGAACGACCCACAAACGTGCGATCATTCAAGTTGCCGTAAATACCGTCTTCACTCAAATCAATCGTGATAGAAAAAGCATTCTGGGACGTACTATTAAAGTTTAGTGTCCCGCCCAAAGGTGCGGTGCCAGCCTGGCCCACAGTGCCTTCAATCCCAGTAAAGCCAAATCCACTAGGAATCGGCGGCGGCTCAGGCAGCTGGTAGAGCCAAGTTACTCCCGTTGGGCTATTGGCCGAACTTGGCATAGTCGGGTCCGGCGGATTGATAAATGTTTTATGAGTAACATAAATGCCAATATCCGCGTCGTTCGGATTATGCAAATCATAGCCGGGTGGTAGAGCCCCTGGATTACTTCCGATTAGCTGCAGAGAACGAAAAATAGAATCTCCCGTAGAAGTATCAAAAAAGCCGTTGCGGTTGGCAAAGAAGATAAATCCGAAGGGGTCAATACTGTTGAGATCGATCCTGTACTGGTAGCCTTCTCTGGTTAAAACAGTAAATTCTGAACTCAGCTGAATGGCACCACCGTTGCCACCCATATTAAAGGCATAGTAGTTGGCATATACCCGCCCTTCAATCGGCGTACCCGCACTAGAGCGTACCGTGACATCCCAGGCAAACACATATCCCGAGTTGGTTTGCGTCCAATCGTCGGTACTAGGCGCTGACGGTGGGTTTCCCCCTGCACCTGCACTAGGGCTAACAAAATCAATCTCCCAAATTCCCGCAGTAGCTGCGGTCACCGCGACAGTACAAGGGATAAAGGTATCGCCCGTACCATCACCGGGCCCTGCTATTTCTTCATCGCGATCAGCAATTAGCCCGGTCGTCCCACACGTTCCTGGGGTGTTGGTCGGGGTACGGTAGTTAATTCTGCCACCACTGGTACCAACCGCACTAGAGCCCAAGTCTATCGTTTCACCTGCGGCAGCATAAACTTTAATCGTTGTTCTACGGCGAACATCTCCATTAAAGTTGTTTCGATATTCAAGATATGGCCGATATCCATTGATATCCACCAAATCCTGACTGCCTTCTGCGGCCGCTGGCAGCGCCGACAAACCTAACAAACAACTCACACTCGCGAATACACTTAGCTTCTTGAGATTCTTTTTTAGGTAATCTGACGCATTCATACAAGAAACAAAAAACTGTGCTAACTGAAGAAAAAATTGAAGCGTTAAAAGATGCTATTCCAGGGCTTTAGTAACTAATCAATAATTCCCTATACAGTGATCCACATAGAGTTTTCTTCGTAGGTAGTTTTTCAGTACTTTCAAAAGAAGTACCGCTATGGTTCAGTTTGCAAGTCTTCTTCCTGATTAACAAAGGTAATATCCACACCTCTCACGTCCTGGAAGACGAACTCTACTCGGCGATTACGCGCAAAGCTTTCTCTGTCGGTCTCCGCAACCAATAATTCTGTTTCACCCAAAGATCGAATCGTCAGTCGCTGCGCTCCAATACCTTTAGAAAGTAAATAACGCCGCGTATTCTCAGCTCTGCGCATCGCCAAGTCTTGGTTGTAGCTTTGGGTAGCCCGAGAATCGGTATGCCCGTGCAAGTCAACAACCATGCTAGGGTACTCGCGCAGTGTATCCGCAATTCTGTCGAGCACAGCCGCACTTTCTAGGCTAATGAAGTCTTTGTCCAAGGCAAAGTGAATATTGCGTGGCACTTCTAGCTGAATGAGCTGAGAAATTGCTGGAGGCTCAAGGGACGTGATAATATGAGAAGGTGGGGCAGTAGTGCACTGAGGCGTAAATACTGGCGCGGCCATTGGTTGTTCATCCGTCCCATCTAGCGATCGCACCACCGTATTCAAAGCTGGCTCCGAAGTCCCGTATCGAGAGTCAGTGGAGATCGCACTCAGCACCGCTCCACCATTCACATCCTCTAGAACAAACTCAAAATCACCCTCAGCATCGGCGACTACCGTTGCCAGTGGTTCACTCAAGGGCCCATAGTTCCCCCGATCTCCAACCGACCGATACAGCTGAATTTCATTGTTAGGATCCGCCGTCCCACTTACAATCACGCTGCCATCAATCACAAAGAAATCAGTACTCACAAACTTGGGCGCATCAACTGCACCATTGCCCGTATCATGGCGTCGATTGCGAGAGTTTCGCCGTGGGTTGGGGCCATCGCCACGCTGAAAGTGTTGGGGCGCGCGATCGCGTCTCGTATTCAGGTCAATACTCAACCCTTCAATATGGTGAAATCGGTTATCTCTCACCACATTGCCAATACTCTGAGTGCCAGGCCCCTGACCATGGGCCGTCACCACAACCCCAGCACCCTTCTGATTAGTAATCTCATTGTTTACAATGCGGTGATTATTTCCCATCACGTACACCGCCGCCCGCCGCCGCCGCTGACCGTTGAAGCGAATATCGTTATCTTCAATCGTCACAGCACCATCAGGCTTGAACAAAAATATACCGCTCCCGTCATTACCACACAGCAAGTTGCTGGCAATTCTCCCGTTCTCAACACTGCCATCTAGGCGAATGGCATCTGGCACACCCGACAGGCCATTACCCACAATAATGTTGTTAACCACTTCTAAGTTATCTGCCTGCCTACTCGTAATCACCGCACTGCCATTGTGGTACTCAATTCGGTTTTGCCGAATCGTAGTCCCCGCACTGTCAAATACAGACACCCCAAATCCAGAAGGCCGAGCAGGCATATCGCCCATAGGCGTAATCCCAATCCAGTTTTGTTCTATCACCACACCAGTAGGCGGCCCATCGCTAGCCGTGTCACGCCCCACAAAGGGTAACGTCGCACCCCGTCTCAGCGGTGTAGGTCTATGGGTCACAAAAATATCTGCGGGCGGGGTTGAATTGGTAATTTGGCTTGGCGAGTTAAACCCGTACAGGCTCAGCCCCCGCACCGTCACGTCGCTAGCAGAAATTGTCAGTCCCCGAAAAACTTCTACATCCGGCACCGGGCGAATCGCCACCACCGGAATCGGAACCGCAATTTCAGCCGTAGAAGAAAGCGCAGGGTCATAGCCAGGCTGCGTCGTACCGTCTATGGTGAGACCAGGTGTAGCGATCGCGGGCAGCACAGCCTCTAGTTCAATAGTGGTCTCTCCTGCTGGCAAACGAAAAGCAATCGTAGAAGCAGCGCCAGTAGCGCTCACCAACCCCTGTTCAGCAGCGCTCAAAGTCGACAGCGGCAGCGTCCCATTGGTAATCTCAATCGCCTCACGCAGTGTCAAAAACGAATCGGGCTGAATCGGACCATCGGCAGCACTGTTCACAGTAACCTGCACAACAGACACCTCAGAAGGTGTCGGAGCTAGCGTTTGAGCCCAGCTCACCGTCGGCAACAACAAAGCCGTTAGCACCGCACATCCTGCCAACCAGTAGCCTCGATCATTAGACCCAGACAATTTCACTGTGTCCTTTAGACTGTTCTTTGTTTTATACGTCATCTATCGAACACAAATAAGGGCAAATAAAAAGAACAGAACGCATTGAGAAAGAACATCACCGCTACAGCTCAACAGCAAAAGGAAACACATCATCTACTGCGGGTGCGCTATTCAGATAGTCGAGTTCAAACGTAATCGAATCGGAGATATCAGTCGGCGGTGCGATCGCCTCTTCGCCTGTTATCAAATCCAGTATCGAAAAAGAGAGATCGAGCGGTTCATCCACCGATAAATCAATCGGGATATCAGCCGGGTCATCAGTAGGAGCTTCAGTCGACTCACCAGTCGGGACAGCCGCAGGAGCCACAGTCGACTCACCGGTCGACTCATCAGTCGGCACATCAGCCGAAAAATCAGGAGACGTATCATTGCGAACTTCAATCACCGACTCTTGTTCTTGTACTGGCGCAATCGGCTGTGAGCCAAAGCCGCTAAAGAGTCCACCCAGCTTCGCTGTTACACCTACATAAAAGCCTCCCGCACTGCGATCATCACCAAAGTCAGTATCTGTTGCACCGCCGCTGTAGCCAGCCGCAAGTCGCAAATCGGGCAGCGGATAGTAGCCCGCCTCAACCGAATACCCAGTTTCGCTATAGCCATCGCCCCCAATCCAGCGAGCTTCTGCCACTGCATCCCACCGATAGCCCAAGCGATAAGTCGCTCTTGCCTGTGCTAGCTGCACCGTACTGTTGTTGGAAAAACGGTTGCCTGCTGTATTTACCGACGTACGGCTGTTGCGCAGTGCGTACTTGCCATACAGCTCCCAGCGCCAGTTCGGTGAGTAAATGGCTTCTGTAGAAAGCACATGATCTTCTGTACTGCTACTGGTTCCCAAGCTTGCACTGCTTGGCAAAGAATCGGGGTTCGTTCGGTATTCGTAGCGTAGCAGCGCGTTGAAGCGGTCATCATTCGGATCGCGGTAGGCCAATCCCAGCTTCAGCTGACTGGTACTGCCTAGGCCAGTCACATTGCGATTAGCAGTGTGGGCTAAGCGATAGTCTCCTAATATCGATAGTGACGGGCTCAGACGCCCAACGGCTGAAAGATTGAACGTAGTATTGGTCCCGCTCGAAGAGCGACGATGCTCAAACCGAGTACTGCCCTGAAAGTCAGCGCTGTCGGTGTAGGACAAGCCTACGCTGTAGCTCTCACCACCCGAAAGGCCAAGTGCCGACGCGTTGTTGCCCGTCGCAACAGATTGACTACCCTGTGTGCCCGCAGCGGTCTGGTTACCAGAGGTGCTAAAGACCTTCTCATAGCCAAAGTCGAGGTCTAGCCCAGGTGCCAAATTGATGCCTTGCTCTAGCCCAACGCTACCGCCCACATTGCGACCATTCACCGTAGAGAAACGGCCCCGTACGGTCGTATCAGACGCAAAGGTATGCTCCCCCGTAAAGTCGATGCTCGTGGCGCTACCCCTGCTGTTGCCGCCACCGCCATAAAAGCTCTGATTGACGCCTACGTTTAGCCAGGGCATCGCCTGCCAATCGAGCCCGATGAGCGTTCGGCTAGGATATATCGGGTCTACGGTAGAAGAGAGACTTAGCTCATTTTGAGCAACCAACGTCAGGTTACCTGCAATGGGATAAGAAAGTCGGGTTCTGAGCTGGTCGGAAGAGACATTGGAGGCAGGATTGAGGCGATCGCTGCGATCGCGATGAATCCAGTCAATATCCGCAGAGACTTTCCCGAAGCGCTGCCCCACCCCCAGAGAGTAAGTTGTCAGCGAATTATCTAGCGGTGTCCCTGTCGTACTCAGTCCCGTCAAAAGCTGAGACACATCAGTCAAAATTTGAGGCGCTGTGCCAAAGTTATCCTCATGGTCGTATTGCGCTCTTATCGAGGTCGACTGGCCCAGCAAACCCGATAGCTGAGCACCGTAGCGCGTCTGCCCTGGCACAAAGCTTGTTGTCGCTGAGTTAGCAAATCCCGCATCGGTCGTACGAAAATACGCTTGCCCGCTCAATCGCCCTACCGTGCCATCTAGCTCAACTCGGTAAGCATTACCGCTGACGATGTTGTCACCATTGGCACTGTCTGCATCGACGTGATTACGAGAACGCGCAACTTCCGCAGTCAGCTGCAAAGACTCGCCAAGAGCAATTCGCGTATCTGCACCGTACAGAGAGAAATCGCGAGTGCCCTGGCTCTCAGTAAAGTAGCTCGTCCCAACCCAAGATTCTCGATCGCGATCCGCATTCAGCTGATACTGTAAGCGCCCGGCCAAAATGTTCGTATCGCTACCGTCTTCATGCTGATAGGTAGTGACAATCCGGCGCACCAGCAGCTGCCCAAAATCATCAACAGAAGTACGCGCAACCGGGCCACTAAACAACAGCGTCCCCCGGTCGTAATCAATTTCATAGTCAGCGCCTCTTGAAAGCGGCTGACGATCTAGCACGGTGCCGGGTCGCTCTAGCTCTTCTAGCTCAAAGAAAACAGACTCACTCCCTGGAACAATATCGCGCTCAGAGGTGAAATAGAATCCGCTAGTCCCATCCGGAGCAATCGTATCTCGCTGAAACCCTTCCACATTGTTGGCATACAGCGCCGTGGCAGCGAGGTTGCCAAAGTTGTAATTCGCCTTGAAGCCGTGCAGCTGGCGGCTAGTAGAGGTAAACAGCTGAGCCGCCGTGGCAAACTCTTGAGTGTCAAAGTCGCCCCACATAGCGTAGTCGCGCCGCAGCTCATTACTGGGAGAGTTGCGCTCTAGGCGCAGATATACGCTGTCGAGAGAAGGCGCTAGCTGGTCGGTATAAGAGTCATCACCGTAAAGGGTATAGCCCTCACAGCTTCCACCACCACCGAATAAGGTAGCCTCGCCCTGGCAGTCTTCATTGAGCGATCGCTCACTGTTGTAGGCTCCGGTATACAGCCATTCACCAATGTTGCCCGTGGCAAATACCGCCGCATCTACATCTAGCTCATATCGGTTATCACCGTCTAGGGGCAAAAAGTCTCGGTAGCTATCATAAAAATCTGTACCCCGTGCCCCAAGCCGCACATCTACCACACCCGACAGCAGGCTGGGGCGCTGCGGCGTTGTAAATTGTATTTGGCTAAATGCTTCAAACTCGCTAACTTGAGCCTGAAGCTGTACCAGATGAGACTCTAAGGAAGAGCGCAATTCAGCGACAAACTCACCGCGCTGAAGCTGCACCTGAAACCCAGGCACATCTGGCTCGTAGTCAGCCCCTAAGAATTCACCATCGCTAGCCCGTAAGGTAGCAACAGTGTTCCACAGCGAAATATTGCCATCTTCATCGATCAACTGTCCGCGAATGTTGCTCGTAGAACGCCCGTCAGCTGGTACGGCCCTGGGTGTGAGCAGCACTAGCTCATCGGGAGCCCCCCGCACCACCAAAGGCAAATCTTGTAAAACTTCTCCGGTATCGACAGAGACAACCTCCAGCAAGTTATTGCCAGGGATCAGAGATATGCCATACCAGGTCTGAGTACGAAGTCCGGTCGCGCTATCTGTCGAGGTTCGCCCTACTAAATCATTCGCTACCTCTTGGCCGTTAGCAAACAGTGCAATTTTTGCACCCACAGGAAAGCGGAGTACAACGGGCGTAGAAGGAATATCTAAAAAAGCACCCGAATCTGGCGACAGAAATTCAACTTCGCTGCTGCCTACAGAAACAGAGCTTTCATCACCATTCGCCAAATACGTTGGTGTAATGGCAGCCTGCGACAGCGTATTAACGTCGTATACGGTAGGTGCTGGAGTAGGAACAAAAGCGATGCTCTCGTTGGTAGATTCACGCTCGCTTTCTGTCAGCTCTAGCAGCGTTGTCGATATCCAGTTCTCTGTTCTTTTCTTCGGCGTGTTGGCCGCTGCTGGGTCAAGGGCTAGCCGTGGACGACGGAGAATATCTGGTATGGGGGCTTCAGCATCTGGTGTAGAAAGCGCTAGCCTCGGTGCTTTTGGGTCTACAGCCTCTTCTTCCTCTTCGGGCGCACGAATTGCCAGCCACGGTGTTATTTTTTCTTCTTCTTCAGGCGCGCGAATCGCTAGCCACGGCGTTTCCTCTTCTTCGTCCTCTTCTGTCGATAGGTCAAGCGCAATCAGCGGCACCTCTGCGGGCAGCAGCCGACGCTCATCATCATCATCATCTTCCTCCTCGACGTCATCTTCCACTGAGTCTAAAACAATCAGCATTTCTCCAGAAGGAGAATTCCAGTCGGGCTGAGGCAGCACCACTGGCGATGATTTGGCAGGCAGTGAATTAGAGTCTGTTGTCTCTTCAGTAGTGGAATAAGCAGTAGTGGAATGAGCATCAGAAGACTGCTCAAGCGCTAAAGTAACAAAACCCTCGTTCTTTATGTGGGGTAGGGCGATTTGAGGTAAAGGTTCTGCTAAATCAGGCTCGGTAACATCAGGTACTGGTGTGTAAGGCTCAGCAACATCAGGTTCTGCCTCTTCCGCTGATATCGCAATCGAAACAGATTCCCAGCTATCGTCAGGGACGACGAGAGGAAACACTTCACCAGAAGCAGCGGACGATGGCAGCTGAAATGCTGAGTCGGATTGAAAGTTGAGATCACCAGGGAGAATCGCAATCGTCTGCTGTTGCTGAGCGGCTGTATCTAGTATCAGCAAATCTTGCTCTTCTAGGCTGCCAGACTCCGACGTATCGACATAAACCGCCTCTGCTTGCGCTTTTGTAGCACCTGCCAACAGTCCCACAGCGGATAAAGCGCCTGCCATTCCAGACTGAAGCAGACCAGGCTTGATGGCTAGACCCGTTCTTTGGCCAGTTGCTATGCCAGTTTTTGTATCAGATCTTTGGCTACTTTTTAAGCTATTTTCTCGGTTTCTTGGCATCATCACCGCTGCCCCTCTTGGAAGGTAGGCGTGACCCCAAAGTTCATCTTGACGAGGCCACCCGGCGACAGATTCACCAGCCGAGCCAGGCTATTACGCTCGTTGAACCGTAGGTTGGGAGCCATGGTATAGCCAGGCAAACTGCTCAGGTCCAAGGTGCCAGTGCGTTGACCGGGCAGCATTTTTTGCACAGAGAACAGACCGTCTGCATCGGTGACGACTCGATTGCCATCGTCGAGAAAGATCACAGCATTGGGAATACCGGCTTCGCCAGGCTGCTGCTCTCCATCAAAATCTTTATCTTCAAACACGCGACCAATCAACGTACCGCAGTCGGACAAAATGCCCGGATCAAGGGTGGTGCGGTGCACGCTAGGGCCGGCTTGCAAGAGAAAATTAGTATCGGTTCTGCGTCCGGTGACAAGTGCACTGTTACGCCCTGAGCCTCTCAGCGCATCGGCAGTCACCTTAGCGACATATACAATGTCCAGCGTGGCATCGGGCGCTAACGTGCCTGTCGCCGTAAAGCGAACGCTGTTGCCAAATACTGTTGCGGTGACCGGAACGCTCGTTCCATCTGACTGGGCAGCGCTAGAGCCAGTAACTAGCTCAAAGCCTGCGGGAAAAGTATCGGTGGCCGTGACCGACTGAATATCGACCGATGACTGGTTGCGAATATTAAGACGGTAGACAACCAAATCACCCGGCTGCGCAGCAGAACGGTCAGCGGACTTAGTAATGCTAATTTGGTCGGCTTCGTCACAGACGATAGCGTCCACACCAAAGGTAAAGAAGGTAATAGACTGAAAGGCAGCATCACGAATTTCGACGGTGCGGGTGAGCTGTGTGTCACCATCTACTGAAATCGGCTGACCGTCTAGTGAAGTGGCCTCGTAGGCTAGCAAAACCGACTGAAGGGCCGTATTACGGGTGACACCCTGCATTTCGATACGGACTCTGCGCTCACTAAAGCCACTATCTGCGGGGGGCGTAATCACCAAAATATAGGTTTGGCCCACATCTGTTTGGCCTAGGTTCTCATCTAGTAAGAAGTTGTACTCACCTGTGACCAGATCGATCGCAAACGGATTCTCATTGTTGAGGTTTGGTGCGATGCTGTCGGTGCCGGTAGAGGGCGTTAGCGCCACTAGCGAGCCCAGATCTAGCCCACTGGCGTCAGTCTCATACAGCGCAACAGAAAATCCGGCGTAGCTTGCTAGGGGTTGCCCATCACAGCCCAAAATGCGCCCTAATGGATCAATTAACGGCAGAACAACATCAGTACTCACTAAGTTCGATACAGCTTCAACAGATACACCCCCATCGATCTGATAGTTAGCGGTTGCAGTGTTGTTGGTTTGTTGGGCAAAGGCTTGAGACATCGGATGAGCAAGCAAGCCAAACAGCAGCAAAACAACTGCCAAGACTCTCCAGCGCTGTCGACGACACCGAAACCATTTTGGGGGTGAAAATATTGACATTTTGAGGGTAGGGCATAGCCTGATGCTACATAGGAGCACTCACACCAAGAGCGCTATTGAAGGGTTAAACGAACCGCCCTATGTAACCTGTAACGAGAAGAGGAACCAAAGAGAAGCTTTGACAGGCGAAGAAAGGAGAAAGTAATGAAGGGAAGAAGAAAAGAGAAGCGAAAAAGATAAAGGAAGGAGAGGGGAGGGCGATCGCCCTCTTTCAACATCAACCCAGCAAGGTCGATTTGAAAGGGCGATCGCCCGAGAAGAGAAGGGACTACTTAACAGTCACTTCGTGGGAAACCGCAACAGCTTCCTCTGCATCCAGAGCGCTGTCGAAGTTCCACTTGACGTGGGTGTAGGCTTCAGCTGGCGCAGGCTGCATCTCTACAGTGCCATCAGCCAAAACAACTTCCACCATAGGCTCAGCAACAAATGTTTCACCATTGTCGATGCTGTAGGTGGCAGCGGCCGAGCTGTTACCCTTTTGAGAACCAATGACATAGGTCATTTCGCTGGGGATAGGCTGCTCAACGATGAGGTTGTTAGCAGCAATTTCACCACCGTTAGAGGTCTTCACCGCGTAGCGCAATACATCGCCAGGCTGAACGGCTGCTTCGCCTTCTAGCGCCAGCCATTCCAGCTTTTCTACACCGTTCTCATCGGTCACGGTGATTTGCTTTTCTACACCCATTTCGAGCTTGACCTCGGGGCGCATGATGCGCTGAGCGATCGCGCTACCGGCTTCCTGCAAGTTTGCAAATACAGGGGTGCTAACTGCTAGGGGCGCTGCCATCATTGCAGCCAAGCCCAAACCAAACATGAACTTACGTTTCATAGGATATTCAACCTTTTCTAGATTTCGGATTTGTTGTTCTCAATTTTCAACAAAGAGAGTTTCAGAGCGGGAAAGTCCCGCTCTTATAAAGACTAAGCGTCTCTACTCAACTTCGCGGATGAACTCAAGTGTTCCAGCAGCATCAGCAGGGGTTACAGTACCTACCTCATTGCGGTAAACGGTCACTGCCGATGGTGCAACTGTTTCTGTTGCTGGGTCAGTGGCACCGAGGGTAGTAGCACCGTTCAAGAACTCCATTGTGCCAGCGCTACCTAGTGGTGCACCATTGACGTGGAACGTGTTCGATGCCCAGTTGTTAGTACCGGTATTCGTCGCAGCGTTGCCATCCTCAATTAGGGTGAAGTTGTTGGCATTGAGCAAGATACTACCTGCTGTAGCGCCAGTGGCTGCTTCAGAGATGTTGTCGTAAGTGATGCGATAGGTAATCGTGTCACCAGGCAACACATCAATAGCAGCTAACGCCGCTGCATTGCTCAAGAAACCACTATCGAATGGACCACCTGTCTCTCTAGGCCCCTGAACACGAGCTTCCTTGAGCAAGGTCATAAAGCCAGTGTAGACTCGGTCAATTGTAATATTGGCGAGTGTTTCTGAAGTAGAGTCAAAGGCACCGTTGCCGTCGTTATCAACGAAAGCGGCAATAGGAATGCCATAGCCCCGTACCTGCGGTGTGCCAGCAGGAAGGTCAACCGTTACTGTGTAGGACTCAGTATCGCCTGGGTCGAGTCTGCCAACAACGACAGGGCCCCCTGCTGTAGGTGTACCAGTACTAGTTACGAACGCGAATCCACCAGCAGCAGTGTAGTTGTACTCAGCGCTTTGACCACCAAAGGTAATAGTGACTGTGGTGTTATCAGGTAGGTCTGCATCGAGACCATAGTCTCCAGCAGAGGCGTCAATAACGCCGTTATCCAACTGGTCAGCATCATTCTCCGCAACACTAGGTGCTAGTGGCAACAGTGTCGTCGTCTCGACAAAGCTAGCTGCCGAAGCAAGAAGCTGAACTTGGTTCGTGATAGTGATAGCAGCCGGATTACCATCGGTTGCGTCCTGTGTGCGAACATCAGCAGGGTCGACCTGTGGGGTAGAAACGTTGGTAAAGTCATCGTTACCGTCGTCAGGGCCAAAGGCACCAGGTACACCGTTCGGGCCATTCACCAAGTCACCAGCAGCATTAGGAATAGCCACTACCGTAATAGTAACAACGTTAGATTCACCGTTGCTTGTGCTATCGGGGTCAGTATCATCACCATCGTTAGCGTTAGGCGTGGTTTCTGGGTCTAGCTCATTAGCAATACCAAGGTCACTACCAGGTGTAAAGGTACTACTAGTACCCGACAGTGGAACACCATCACCTAAGTTATTGATCTGTTGGTCACCTGATTCATCAAAGACAACGTTATCGAGCGCGTCGCCTTCTGTTTCACCAAATACCTGACCGATATTGGCAATAAGGTTAGTACCTGCCGTCGTAGGCAGACCAGTCGTTGAAACGGTGAAGCCAAAACCAGTAACACTAGCTAGAGGAGCTAGAGCACCGTTTGCCCCAGCATCGTAGATGAAACCAATCCGCTTAATATCGGAAGCAGTGGTAGGCTGAGCAGTGGTCCAGGCAGCCTCAAGTGCGTTATCGCCAGTGACTGCTGGGTCATTGGTAGAGTAAACAACCTCCCAGTTAGCTGAAGGAACAGAAGGAGTCACAGACGCATCAAAGACGGTGTTTACCGGAATGGCATCTGATACCAAAATGCGGCTTTCGATAGCTGCACCTGAACCTCTGTCAACGCTGATATTAGTACCTTCCAAATTACCGGGCGTAAGGCCAGCAAAGGCAGCATTGCCAACATCTAACGAAAGCGTATAAGCGATCGTATCGTCGTTGGGGTTTGCAGTGGTGGCGTTGTCATTGTAAGTAGAGAACTTCTGCACAAGTGCCTGGGCAACTTCTGTATTGGCAGCCGCTGCAAACGCCAAGGTGTCAGAATCAGCCGCTTCTCGCTCACCATTAACAGGAGTAGTTGCACCTTCGTTCAATGTGCGAACGTCATCAGCTCGCGCTGCGGGTGTGTCCTCACTCAAGTCTGGAATATTTTGTAGGTTTTGAGTTCCAGTAGGTGGCACTGCAGTTTGATCATCGAAAGTATTACCAAACTGCACAAGAATATCGTCGCCTAAGGCCGTACCCGTAGCTTGGACAGTCACTCGAACGGTAATGAACTCATCTGGCGCGAGCGTTCCTGCGGTTGCACCGGTACCGACAAAACCAGGACCAGATTCTAGGCCAGTTCCACCTGTGATAAGGTCTGCGGTGCTAGCACCATCAGCATCAACACCTGCAATGGTCGAAGAAATTGCAACCGTAGGATCAGTTGAATCAGCGAGTACGGTTGCAATGCCTGGGTCGACGATGTCAACTCTCAGGATATTGCCGTTGGCTACTGCAATGTTGTTCGCGCCGGGAACAAACACGAAGGAATCAGCGTTACCAGTGTTGGTGACGCGGAAATCGAAGGTGGCAACATCGTTGGTTACGAGACTACCGTCGTTAACGTCGTTTTGACCGGAAGCAACAACGGTGATACCAGCGACTTCAGCCACGCTGACAGTCACTGTATTCGAGATCGCATCGAAAGTCGTTGGGTCACCGGTAATAGGGTCAACTGAACCATCGCCGTAGGTTGCTGTTGCGGTGTTACTGATGCCTGTGCCAGCAGCTGTGCCTTCAGCGAGCACTACACTCACCATGTTAAACACGCCTGCGAAGGCTAGCGCGGTTGCTAGAAGAGGCTTGTAAGCCATCCAGCGAAATGTTTTCTGTTTCTTTGTTTTTGCCATTGTTGTGATAGCCAAATTTTCAAGCAGAGTAGGTTGAACCGAATGAAAGTTTTTAAACATCACTGGTAAGCGTCAGTCGTCGAATACGGCCTAGTCGATAAGAGGTACCCCTGCCTATGACTTTCGTGCGACAAGCTCGGTAGCACACCCGATGATAGGTAGAACGCTGTCGAACTGTTTCAACTGCCAAGATTGTTCCTGTGAAGTCTTTTCGGAAAAGTTTTACGTTTTCCAATAGGTTTTGTTCCGGACAACAGACAAATAGCAAGTAAAGCTAATTGAGTGCATAGAAACTCGACCGAACTTATCCTGCCCTTCTGTTACGTCTCTCTGCTAAGGCTATTCACGGAAATATCAATTTCTTTTGTTAAGCCCTTTACTGATGGTGTTATCACGAGAAAAAACGCTCTATCAACGGCAGCACGGGGCGCGTTTCGGTATTCTCTGATACTGTTGACAGAACTTCTTTCTGTTGCAGGCACCCTTTAAAGTAGAGTTGTTGTACTTACTTTAGAAATTCTTTTGGTTTCACATAGCCAACAAAAACAAATATTCACTCTGTTCTTTAAAAGTGAAGTATGATCACGTATCTCGTAAGTAAGAACAGAGTTCTCTCGTAAGTACGCACCTGTCGGGAGATAGTTTGTATAGGGCTAGGACTTATCAAATGACCTTGCGAGACACGACTGTCTCGCAAGGTCATTTATCTAGAGCAATATATCTAGAACAATATTAAGAGTAAAAACACAATGTAGGGACTCTGCAAGCAAACCAGCTTATGAGAGTGGCAGATTTGGCAAGGTGATGATGTATCGATAGCCAGAAGCGCTAGAGCCCTGTACGTTTACATCTCCACCGTGCATTTCTGTCAGGTGGCGACTTAGCAGTAGGCCCAGCTCTTGCCGGGACGCGTCTACTTTTTGAGCGGTGGCCAGCGCTTCGAAGGCTTCGCCAGCGGTAGAACTATTGCCCGACAGACGCTCTGCCTCCATCGCTGATAGAGAAGGAGATGAAGGCATATGCGACGATGTGTCGCTATGTTCGCCGTGTGCCTGATTGCCGTGTGCTTGGTCCCAAGCGAGCACCGCTTGCGGTAAGTCTTCGCCGAGCCAAGGGTTGGATACCCACAGTGCAATATTGGCACTATCGTCCTTACGAGAGATATGTAGGCGAATGGTGCTGCCAGCGGTGGACATTTTGATAATGCTGAAAACAAGGTGGTAAATCAGCTGCTTCACCACGCGCTTATCGAAGTTCCAGATGCGAGAGCCAGGCTCTACGGTTAGCTTGAGCTGAAGGTCTTGCTGCTTGGCGATGTCTGCTAGCGCGCCAAGCGACTGCTGACCCACCATTTCAATATCCGCGCTCGTGACCGATAGCTGATAGTTATCTTCTTGCAGATCGCCAATTTCAACAATTTCGTTCACCATGGCGAGTAGCTGCTGAGAGCTGCTAAGCACGATTTTGGCGTACTCCTGCTGTTTTTCACTCAGAGGGCCGTAAATTTCGCGGCTTAGCATGCTAGCCATGCCCGTCACCGAAGTGAGTGGATTACGCAAGTCTTCCGTAAGCTGCACAATTAAGTCAAAACGGACCTGATTGACTCTAGAAAGCAGAGCGTTTTCTCGACTGGCACTATCGCTTATACCGTTAGCGCCGGATGACTGATTGGCCACAGTCTTTTGCTGATAGGCATAAGCTAGAGCCTGCTGCTTTTCAAACTCGCTCATACTCCAGCGGGCGCTGAGCTCTAAGAAGGCGATTTCTTGTGGTGTGAACTCGTGCGGGAGCAAATCCATCACCGCTAAGGTGCCGATGCAGCAGCCTTCTGTAGTGATGAGCGGCACACCTAGGTAAGACTGAATGCCGTACTGCTGAACCAGCAAGCTCCGCGAGAATGCTGGGTGACTGGTCGCATCTGCGAGCACGAAGGTTTTACCACTGTCGATAACATGGGTGCAGAAGGACTCTTGCTTGGGTAAGCTGCGGGCGGCAGCAAGCTGATTCATCAGGCCCAGGCTAGAGAGGCCCACTACAGACTTAAAGCGCTGCACATCTATATCCATGATGCTGAGGATACAGATGGGCATGGCCAGCAGCCGAGAAATATTTTGGGTGGCCTCTTCAAAGACAGGCACCGTGTCATTGCCCAGCAGGTTTAGCCTCGCTAGGGTGTCAGAACGGTTGCGATCGCGCTGATTTGGAGACAGGCCTTCCATCAAGCAAGAGAGTCCTGACTGAAGTGATGGGTCATCTTTTTGCTGTCGGTTTAACTGGCCGGCTGGTTGGCCAGCTGAGTGACCTGTAGACTGGCTGGCTTTTTCGTTGCTGGCAGTACCGTAAATCATGCGCGCTTGCATTGGAAAGGCTGTTAAGTTGATTTCATCATTCCCTTAGCAGGTGCTAAATTCAACCCGTAGCTTCACAGAGTCTTTTCAGTATGGGGCTTCACCTTTACCGTGAGTACGTATGTTTTTACCAAACCTTCCGTGAAACTACACAGCAGACCAAGGGAAGCCATGTCGAAATCCTTGTTAATGTCTTAAGCTATGTGCGCAAAGCTTTCTACAATGCATACACATGATGCATCCACTGTAAAAAAACGACGGTTTCCACCCCATGCAACCTGCTATTTCGATCGGTACGCTCCTCCAAAATCACTACCGGATTGTTCAACTACTTGGACAGGGTGGATTTGGTCGGACCTACTTAGCCGAAGACCAGGGTCGGTTTAACGAACGATGTGCCATTAAAGAGTTCGTACCGATTAAAGGAGAAGATAAGTTCTCGGACAAGGCAACTCAGCTATTCCAAAGAGAAGCCTCCGTGCTCTACCAGATCAGCCATCCGCAAATTCCTAAGTTTAGGGCCACCTTTGAAGAAGAAGAGCGCCTTTTCCTGGTGCAAGATTTTGTTGAGGGGCCCACTTTCCACGCGGTGCTCAATCAAAGACGTCAGCAGGGCAAAACTTTTTCGGAAGCCGAAGTCCAGCTGTTTTTGCAGCAGATGCTGCCAGTGCTGGCACATATTCACGCCAAAGGCATCATTCACCGAGATATTAGTCCAGACAATATTATTTTGCGGCAGCAGGATCGGTTGCCAGTGCTTATTGACTTTGGGGTGGTAAAAGAAGTCGTCACCCGGATGCAGCTCGATAGCGCCGCAGCTCAGCCCACCACCGTTGGCAAAGCGGGCTACGCGCCTAGCGAGCAATTGCAAACCGGGAGAGCCTATCCTAGCAGCGACCTTTACGCCCTCGCGGTTACCGCCATTGTGATGCTCACGGGCAGAGACCCCCAAGGCCTATTTGACGATGTCAACTTTGCCTGGAACTGGGAGCAATGGACGGTGGTTACCCCAGCATTTGCTGGCGTTATTAATAAAGCGCTTAGCTATCGGCCAGGCGATCGCTTTCAGTCTGTGAGTGCTATGGCTCAAGCGCTGACCGCCAGCACCAGTACCGCTGGCAATCAGCCCCCTGTGGCGACCCCGCCAAATGCAGCCTCGCCCGTTTCACAAATGAAAACGGTCGCGGTGGGCCGAGCGAATCCGGCTCAGGGATATGCGAACGCAGGCCCTACCGTCAATAAATCCACGACTGCCCGTCAGCCAGATAACACTCGGCTGGTCATGCCCTCCGAGCAAGATCGCTCGTCGTCTGTGCTGGAAAGTCCGCTCGCTGTCGGTGCACTGGCTGCCGTACTGGCGGCAGGCGCAGGGCTGGGCGGCTGGGCGGTGGTGCGATCGCTAGGACCACCAAACGGGACACCCACACCCACCATTACGTCACTGCCGCCGCTAGGGAGCGAGCCGACGCCTAGCCCAACGCCCACACAGGTCAGCCCAAAGCCTGTTGACTACCAGCAGCCCAAGCTCAATCTAGAACCCGGCGCTACAAAAGTTGTGGAAGGCAATATGCGCGGGGGCGACACTGTGAACTATCCGCTGAGCGCCGAAGCGGGTCAGCCACTGACTGTATCGCTGGCAGAAGAAGGCGTGTTGCTCAGCGTACTCGGCCCCAACGGCAGGCCCGTTGCTCGCAATGCGAACCGAGTTCGCCGATGGGAAGGTGAGCTGAAAGACACTGATGACTACACCATTCAGCTCAGTCCGGTACGGGGCGTTTCGAGCAGCGACTATCGCCTGGAGGTAACTTTAGGTGCTGTCCCTGCGGCTATTCCTGACCCAGTCGAGCCGACAACGCCACCCATACCAGATCCGACGCTCACACCAAACCCACCGACTGAAAACCCAGATGTAGGCTCTGGTGAAACACCAGAGGAAGTTCCTGGAGAGATCCCGTCTCCCCCGACTGATGAGGGCCCTGATGAGCCACTAGCCGAGCCGACCGTTCAATCTCAGCGAGTCTCTTTCCCCTCAGGGGCAGAGTCGATGAGGGTCGCGAACAACGTAGGCCCCAATCAGATCAAGCGCTACCTAGTCAACGCAAAGGAAGGCCAGATTTTGACGGTGACCGTGATAGAGTCCCAGGGCGGCGTTACATTCGATGTGCTGATGCCCGGTGGGGAAATGGTTGCCGATGCGGCCAATCTACAGCTGTGGTCGGGCTTTTTGCCTGTTGGCGGCGACTACAGCATTGATGTCAAGTCTGGTCAGTTCTCTGAATTTACCTTGCAGATTGAGGCGAGTGCGGCTGTGCCTACAGAATAAGTCGTCCTGTAGGGAAGCCACACAAAGCAGCCAACGAATGGCCAAAATAAAGATGCAAACACACAGGAGCGTAGGTCGACTTGGCGACGTTGTTAATTACGGGAACAGATACAGATAGTGGTAAGACGGTGCTCACGTCAGCGCTGATTGCCTATTGGCAAAAGTACTGCTGGGCCTACAAGCTTGGCGTCTGCAAACCCGTACAGTCGGGAACGGGCGATCGCGAACTCTACACCCGGCTATTCGACCTGGGGCAGACGCCTGAACAAATCAATCCCCTCTGGTACAAAACGCCCATCGCGCCGCCGCTAGCCGCTGCCCTAGAAGGCACGCGGGTTGACTTAGCCAAAGCTTGGAAAGTAGTCGCTCAGCTCCAGGCCGAGCGCGACTGGGTACTGATAGAAGGCGCAGGTGGGCTGGGCTCACCGGTTACGGCAGAGCTGACCGTGGCGGATATGGCCAATGAGTGGCGATTGCCAGCAGTATTGGTGGTGCCAGTTAAGCTGGGTGCGATCGCGGCCACAGTAGCCAACGTCGCCCTCGCCGAAAAAAAGCGCGTGCAGCTAAAAGGCATTGTTCTTAGCTGCACCCAGCCTTGCACACAAGGGCAAGTAGAGAATTGGACCCCGGTGCACATGATTGAAGAACTCACCCGAGTACCTGTGCTGGGAATTTTGCCTCACTTAAAGCAAGTGAAGGATCGCGAAGCACTGGCAGATGCGGCAGCGCAGCTAGACCTAGAGCGTTTGATGCCGCAGGCCTTTTGGGCATAGCACAGCTCACGAAGGCACAAAAGCGAAAAGATAAAAGTCTGCCAAGATAGAGAAGCACGATAGGAGACTTTATGCTGACGCTTTCTCGGCCTTTGACCACAGACTTTTCGGCCCTTAGGCCTGAGATTCAGACGCTACAAGCAGAGCTGGTGAGCTGGAGACGCGCTATTCATCAGCGCCCTGAACTTGGGTTTCAAGAAGAGATAACGGCGCAGTTTATTTGCGATCGCTTGGACGAGTGGGGCATCTCCTATCAACGCAATATTGCAAAAACCGGCATCGTCGCAACTATCACCGCGCCCCAACACCCCAGAGGCCAGCTCTCCAATGTCCACCGGCAGCAAAGTGCGTTTTCCCCCTCTCCCCACCGCCCCGTACTCGGCATTCGCGCTGATATGGATGCACTACCGGTTCAGGAACTCAATGAAGTCTCCTACTGCTCTGTGCATGAGGGCAAAATGCATGCCTGTGGTCACGATGGGCATGTAGCGATCGCACTCGGCACCGCCAAATATCTCCAATCTCACCGAGACCAATTCTGCGGCACGGTGAAAATAATCTTTCAACCCGCAGAAGAAGGCCCCGGTGGCGCAAAGCCCATGGTAGAGGCAGGCGTTCTCAAAAATCCTGATGTCGATGCGCTAGTTGGCTTGCATTTGTGGAACAACTTGCCCTTAGGTACCCTGGGCGTTCGCAGTGGGCCGATGATGGCCGCAACAGAATTTTTTCACTGTACGATTCAGGGGAAAGGCGGGCATGGAGCCATTCCTCAGCAAACTGTAGATGCGGTGGTGGTGGGTGCTCAGGTCGTGAATGCCATACAAACCATCGTCTCTCGCAATATCAATCCGCTGAAATCTGCGGTGGTTACCGTTGGCGAATTTAAGGCGGGTACAGCGGTAAACGTGATTGCAGATACGGCGTTTTTGAGCGGCACGGTTCGCTATTTTGACGCGGACTATGGTGACTTGATTCCTGAGCGGTTGGAACAAGTTATTGCGGGTGTGTGCGCGGCTCACGGGGCAGGCTATCAGCTGGACTATCACAAGCTGTATCCACCTGTAGTGAATGATCGTGCGATCGCTGAGTTGGTTCGGTCGGTAGCACTTTCAGTCGTTGAGACGCCAGCGGGTGTAGTGCCCGAATGCCAAACCATGGGCGGTGAAGACGTTTCTTTCTTTTTACAGGCTGTGCCCGGCTGCTACTTTTTCCTCGGCTCAGCCAATATCGAAAAAGAGCTTGCCTATCCGCACCATCACCCGCGCTTTAATTTTGATGAAACGGCTCTTGGCGTAGGCGTAGAGACCTTTGTGCGCATTGTCGAAAAGTTTTGCCCGGTATCGCCACTCTCACCAGATCCAGCGAATGATATAAGTTAGATCACTCAACTAGATCACTCAATTTTCTGTTTTTCTATGGGCTCCTCGAACACCGCAGATAATGGTGCAGATAGCGGCGCAGGCAGTAATGCTTCTTACGATTTACCGCTCGACGCAGCCACACGTACTACCGTGCTAGATGCGATCGCTCATCAGCTAGAAACAGAGTACGCCTTTCCAGAAATTGCCCAAGAAATCAAAACCGACATTCAAACCCGCATAGCAGCCGACGGCTATCAAGACGTTAAAAGCGGTGGGCAGCTTGCGGCGACACTCACAGCCCAGCTACATTCCCTTTGAAGCGACTAGCATCTCAAAGTGCACTTCAGCCCCTCCGTTTTACCGCACCTAGAACCCCAAACAGACATCCCTCCCGAAGAACTCGCACTTCAGCAGCAGCAAGGCGCACTCAGAAACTTCGACTTCAACCGGGTAGAACGGCTGCGCGGCAACGTAGGCTATCTGGAGCTATTTAGCTTCGAGCCACCCGAATTCGCCGGAGCCGTTGCTGCGGCAGCCATGCAGTTTTTGGCACATACCAGCGCCCTCATTATCGACCTGCGCCACAATCGCGGCGGTTCTGCCAGCATGGTCGCGCTGCTCACCAGCTACCTACTGCCTCCCTACCCGGCGCTGCACCTTACCGACTTGCAGTGGCCCCAAAAAGACGGCATCGAAAACAGCACTCAGCAGTCTTGGACATTACCCTATGTCGAGGGCCCCCGCTATCTCGACAAGCCAGTCTACATACTCATTGGCCCAGAGACCTTTTCAGCGGCTGAAGAGTTTGCTTACAATCTCAAACACCTTAAGCGGGCCGTCATCGTTGGCGAAACGACCGCTGGCGGTGCTAACCCCGGCGCAGGGTTTCGGCTACACGATCACTTTTGGATGTTTATCCCTACAGGGCAAGCCATTAGCAGCGTCACCGGAGAGAACTGGGAAGGCTCAGGGGTTTTGCCAGACTTCAAAGTACCGACAGAGCTGTCGCTAAAAACAGCGCAACTTTTAGCCTTCAAGAAACTGCTGAGAGACGATGCCGAAGGCGACAATCCGGGACAGTTACCTAGCAGCCTCAAAAGAGAACTAGAAGAATCGTCCACAAAAATAGAAGAAGACCTCAATCGGATGCAGCAAGACCTCGTAAGCAATATGAGCAAAATTCGCTAGGCGCGAAGTGTGCAAAATTCACTGGACGCAGAGTGTGCAAAGTTCGCTAGGTGCAGAGTTTTGCGCGTATTGCGATAAGAAGCGTAAAAATAACTACGGTTTGTTATGGATTTTCTAAAAATCGGGTGAATACTGTTATCACGTTTATAGTCGTTATCTAGGTAGATTCTTATGATTCTGCGCGCAAATTTTTCGGTCGGTTCACAGACCGCTTACCCCACTGTTCGGCGCGTACTCACAAGGATGAAAGCCACCTGCTGCGTTGCGCTAGGAGCCACTGCGCTGAGCTTAACAATTACCAACGTAGCGCAGGCGCAGCTACCTAATATGCAGCTACCTAATATACAGACAGAAGCTCGCCAAATTGACGCGCTCAAAGTTGCACAGCGCCCTGTGGACCAAACGTCTGACACCAGCCAAACCTCCGACGTCGCTCAGGCACAACCAATAACCGGCAGCATTGAACCACCGGCTAATCCTACGCCTAGGCCTACACCCTTTTCGCCCAGCGTAGCTGGCATCGTAGACCTGTCCGCTAATGAGACCGCGCCTTCAATCGGCGTTGGGCATTTGCGACCACAAACGTTAGAAGGATTAGAAGAAGACAATGTCAGCTGGCTAGAGTCAGTCATTTTGCCGCTTTATGTATCGCCTGGTGGCGAGCACTGGGGTTGGATTTACCAGGGTTGGCTGATTCCAGAAGGACAAACCTACCTGGCTATTGGTCGCGATGCTGGCTTTGCGATGGTTAAGCCGTACGAAAATCTCTACACTTTTCCTGTTCTCGAAACGCGTGACGATGGCTGGTTTCGAGTGCAGTACACTGCTGGCGGCAGCGCTTGGGCCCACACGTCACAGCTGGAGCTAGGCGAAACTGCCCTCACACTCGAAAACTGGGAAGATCGGATAGCTTCTCAAGGATCGGTATATTTTTTGGAGAATGATGAGGCGCAGCCGCTGCGATCGCGCCCAGAACTTGCCAACAATATGCTCAGCCTCGTCGCCGCCGACAGCCTCATTGAACCATTGGACTTTGCTGGCGACTGGATGCGCGTGCGCGTCACCCGCCCTGTTGCCGAGTGCACTCCCCTCACAGGGGCAACGAGCACCGAAGGCTGGATGCGCTGGCGTGGTGACCAAAGCGAATCACTCGTGTGGTACAAGGCCGACGGCAGCTGCTGATAATAGTCAAAGACCGGTTAGCTTATCGATTGAGTACAATGGTGAGCAGTCGACACTAAACAATTGCAATCAATGGTCGCGACTCAAGGTAGGAAAACAACTGTAGAAGTACCACCATTAGAAAATGGTGATCACTTAACTCGCATTGAGTTTGAACGGCGCTACGCTACTATGCCAGCTCACATAAAAGCAGAGCTTATCGAAGGAGTTGTTTACTTGCCAGCTGCTGTACGCATCAGAAAACATGCTCAACCACACCACGATCTCATCACTTGGACAGGCGTTTACCGAGCGTTAACACCGGGAGTCATGGGATGTGACAACGCAACTGTAAGACTAGACGCAGATAATGAACCCCAGCCAGATATCCTTTTGCGCATAGAAAAAGGAGGACAATCCCGAATCAGTGAAGACGATTACCTTGAAGGTGCACCAGAGCTCGCAGTAGAGATTGCGGCTAGCAGTGCTTCTTACGACTTACATGACAAGAAGAATGCCTACAGAAGAAATGGCGTACAAGAATATGTCGTTTGGGAAGCAAACAATCAGAGAATTAACTGGTTTAGCCTACAGGCAGGCGAATACGTTTCTCTAGAACCCGACGAAAAAGGGATATTACGGAGCCAAGTGTTTCCGGGGTTATGGCTAGACGTACAGGCTTTCGTCACGGGCGATATGAACCAAGTATTAGAAACCTTGAGAGTCGGCATTAATAGTCAAGCGCATCAAGATTTCGTTAAAAAGCTGAGCTAGCAGCACTAGGCGCTGGCAAAGCCTCTCCAGGGGAGAATCCCCGAATTTTAGAGCCTAGCCAAAGTATTAAGATTTTCTTATCTTTGGCTGGGCTTTTGCCTTACAATCACTTAAGCGTAGGGCGTAGAATTCATAGCTAAAGCTGGGGCTAAATTGCACGCTTCTCGCTGCCAAGCAGAACTTGTAGTAGTAGGCGTCTTCACCCATGTCGATTGGTTATCTTGCACTTGTCCTTCATGCGCACCTGCCGTTTGTGCGCCACCCCGAAAGCGACTTTGTGCTCGAAGAAGAGTGGCTCTTTGAGGCGATTACAGAGACCTATGTGCCGCTGCTCACCATGTTTGAAGGGCTAAAACGCGACGGCGTTGACTTCAAAATGACGATGAGCATGACACCGCCGCTCTCATCGATGCTGCGCGACCCGCTGCTGCAAGAACGCTACGACGTTCACCTGACGCAGCTAGAAGAACTGTTAGAAAAAGAAATCGCCCGGAATGAGCACAACGGGCACATCAAGTATCTAGCCGAGTACTATACCCAAGAATTCGCCAAAGTGCGCAAGGTGTGGGAATCGTATGGCGGCGACCTGACCAAGGGCTTTCGCAAATTTTTAGAAAGCGGCAACCTAGACATCATGACCTGTGGGGCCACACACGGGTACCTGCCGCTGATGAAAATGTACCCAGAGGCGGTGTGGTCACAAATTGAGGTTGCCTGCCAAAGCCACGAAGAAACCTTTGGCCGTCGCCCTACCGGCATTTGGCTACCAGAGTGTGCCTACTACGAAGGCCTAGAACGAATGCTGGCCGATGCAGGCCTGCGCTACTTCCTCACCGACGGCCACGGCATTTTGTACGCCAGACCGCGTCCACGCTATGGCGCATACTCACCGATTTTCACCGAGGCGGGGGTTGCAGCCTTTGGTCGCGACCATGAGTCTTCGCAGCAGGTATGGTCCTCACAGGTGGGCTATCCGGGTGCGCCGGAGTACCGGGAGTTTTACCGTGACCTGGGCTGGGATGCAGACTACGAATACATCAAGCCCTACATTATGCCGAATGGCCAGCGCAAGAATGTGGGCATCAAGTACCACAAGATTACGGGCAAAGGCGTTGGTGGAGATGACAAGGCTTGGTACGACCCTTACTGGGCCAAAGAAAAGTCGGCAGAGCATGCGCAGAACTTTATGTTCAACCGTGAGCGGCAGATTGAGAATCTCCACGGGATGATGCAGCGTAAGCCTATTGTTGTTTCACCTTATGACGCGGAGCTGTACGGCCACTGGTGGTATGAAGGCCCTTGGTTCCTAGACTATCTCTTTCGCAAGAGCTGGTACGACCAGGGTACTTACGACATGACCCACCTGGCAGATTACTTACAGGCTAACCCCACACAGCAGGTGGCTCGCCCATCTCAGTCTAGCTGGGGTTACAAAGGCTTCCACGAATACTGGCTCAACGAAACCAATGCCTGGGTGTATCCTCACCTGCACAAAGCCGCTGAGCGCATGATTGAGCTAGCAAAGAGAGAGCCTGCTGATGAGCTTCAGTGGCGAGCCCTCAATCAGGCCGCGCGCGAACTGCTGCTAGCTCAATCTTCTGACTGGGCCTTTATTATGCGGACTGGCACAATGGTGCCTTATGCCGTCCGTCGTACCCGAGGCCATCTCATTCGCTTCAACAAGCTGTGGGAAGACATCCGCGCCGAGAAGGTAGATTCTGGCTGGCTCGAAAAAGTAGAAGAGATCGATAATATTTTCCCAAATATTAACTACAGAACGTATCGCCCGCTGTAATTAATGGCGCTAATTGATGTTGGAGATGAGCTCTCTTGATGTAGAAAGGCGGATTGATATGGAAAAAGGTTCCTGAAAGGAGCCTTCTTTATCCAAATTTGTAGAACCAGAAGGCTGCTCAAAGCCTTAGTAGCCATCTGTGTTTTTATGCCGTGATAGGTGAAATGGACATGTGATTATAACTGTGTCCCCTTTTACATTGCGACGTACCTATATGTTTGGCCTTTGGCAGCTGCCTATCTTGATCATGACGACGCTGTATCAGGCGATCGCATGCTACAAAGAAAACAAGCTTGCACCGCCAGGGCAAATGATCGATGTAGGTGGGCATCGCCTACATCTGATGCACGTTCCGCCAATTTACCCCGATGATGAAGCGAAGCCGACGATCGTGATCGACCACAGCTTGGGTGGGGTGGAAGGATATTTGCTAGTCAGAGAGCTGTCGCGGGTGGCAGAGGTGTGTGTGTGCGATCGCGCTGGCTACGGCTGGAGCGACGTTAGCAAACAACCCACCACCAGCGAACAAAGCGTTACTAACCTAGACATCGCCCTCACTAAGGCAAATGTAAAACCGCCATATATCCTAGTAGGTAATTCCCTGGGCAGCTACCATATGCGACTGTATGCCCACCGCTTTCCCAAAAAAGTAGCTGGTATGGTACTTACCGACGGCCTGCATGAAAAAGCAATGCTAAACATGCCGCCAAGGCTACGGCTACTACAGCTGCTATTTTTGAGTGGCTTCATCACAAGTATTTTGGGCTCAGCGCTAGGGTTTGTAAGGATAGCTGCCAATATTGGAATTTTTGAGCGGCTCAAACCCTCGCTACGATATTTGCCGACTCACGACCTGCGGCCTGTTGCTCGCAGCTTTTATCGTCCTAAGCATTGGCTCACCATGGCTCGCGAAATGGCTCGATTGAATACTAGCAGCAAGCAGCTAAAAGTGGCGAACGAGTTTAGGGCGCTACCCATCGTGAATATTCGAGCTAAGTCCTTTTTTAAGCCGAGCTGGTTTAGTTGGCTGCTGCCAACCAAAGAGATCGAAGAGGTGCGATCGCAAATGCACGCAGACCTCATGACGCTCTCCACTCGCTGCACCCAACTCCCCGCCGACAAAAGCAGTCACTTCGTTTGGATAGACCAGCCCGAAGTGATTGTTCAGGCAGTAGAACTGCTCTTGCTGAGAGTGACGGTTGAACCCGTGCAGCGCCGTTGAAGTGTCCTGAAGGTTCAGCTATTTATGTCTCGGTGGTTGAGTGCAGTCGTTGACGCCGTCTCTGCGCAGTAGATAGCCAGAACCTAGCCCGCACACCCAACACAAAAAAAAGGCCGGCTCCATAACGGAGTCGGCCTTTTTTTCAATCAGCCCAGAAGTTTAAAAGCTCATTTCAGCGGCTTGAACGCGCTCAACCTGCTTCTTCTTCAGTACCAACAGAATCTGAGAAAGACTAATCGCAACCAAGAAAGCAATCAGGCCCTTAATCCGAGTAGGATTCTGAAGCACTAGCTCGCGCTCAGTCTGGCCAAAGCCACCCACATTAGGATCCGATGTTAGCGCAGCGCCAACATCTACCGAGTCGCCTTCACTAACGGTCAGCGCAGCGCCTGCGCCAATCTCTTCGGTGACGGTGCCGTCAGCTGTAGAGATAGAAACAGTGTAGCCGCCTGCATCTGAAGGTGCGATCGCAGAGATAGTGCCCGCTTCAGAAGCTGTATAAGCAACATTATTAGAAGCAAGACCCGTTGGATAAACCTGGCCACGACCTCGATTGCCACCGACGAACACTAGGTTTTTACCAAAGTGAACTTTTTTATCTGTCGCAGGGTCGGGAGAAAGGACAGGAAAAACAATCTCCTGATACTCCTCACCAGGCACTGGACCCACCAATACGATATTTTCTTCCTCAGCACTGTAAGGCATGAAGTAAGTGCTGCCGACTTCTTCTTTCAGCTCTTCAGAGATGCGATCTTCTGGTGCAATTTTGAAGCCCTCAGGCAGCATCAGCACAGCACCTACATTGAGGCCGCCTTTACTACCATCGCCTAGCACCTGCTGAGAGTCGAGGTCATAAGGCACTTTGACAACTGCCTTAAATACGGTGTCTGGCAAAACAGACTGAGGCACTTCGAGAACTGTGTTCTTGGCACCGAGGTGGCAGTTAGCGCACACAATTTTGCCGGTGGCTTCGCGAGGGGAGTCGTAGTTTTCTTGAGCCCAGAAAGGATAGGCTGCTGCCGACTGAGGGAGGGCCCAGCTACTGGAGCAGACGATCAAAAATGCAGCTAAAAGAACGCCCGCACTTTGAGCAAGCGCACCAAGTCTAGCTTTTAGGCTATTAAAGGAAAGGAACGGTGAAAGTGATGTTTTCATGCGTGCTAGCAAATGAATAGTTCTATGTGACACAAAAATGAGGCGAAGGGTATGACAGAGAAAGTGACGAAGAGACCGTAACGCAGCGCTTCGTCAAAAAACTTACCACCAGGGGCTATCGCCAGTACGGAAGTCTGTTTCTTCCCAGTTAGTGAGTACAACGTTGTCGTCTTCGGTAACGTCTGCATGGGTCAACGCCAAAGACAGTGGCGCAGGTCCGCGCACGACCTTGCCCTGATAGTCGTACTGAGAGCCATGACAAGGACACATAAACTTGTTGGCATTCGCATTCCACGGCACTACGCAACCCAGGTGCGTACAAATGGAGTTGATACCGTACTGCTCAATACTGCCGCCTTCATCGGTGACTACTAGGTAAGTAGGATCGCCCTTAAGACCTTGAACTAGCACGCGCTCACCTGCGCCGTGCTCGCCTAAGAAAGCCGTGATGTTTACATCGTTACCCAAAGCATCCTTTGCAGTAACACCGCCACCGGCACCGCCGCTACTGGGTGGAATGAAGTATTTGATCACTGGGTATGCAGCGCCTAAAACGGTTCCGGTAATGGTCCCGAAGGTCAGCAGATTCATAAATTGGCGACGCCCTAAATCAGGAACATCGGGGTTTCCAGAAGCTTGAGTCATAGGTCAGCTGTCTAAACGCTACATTAATAAAAGGAATTGAAAACCGAGCCGCAAAAAGTTCAGACCTCACGGCCTGCTCTACACGCTCTTTCTGTAAGCGTTTTAGAACTTATGGCGTTCTAAAACTTATGTCACAGAACATTGCAGTTTCACTCAACATTATTACATCGTTCAGAACCTCACCTAGCCTCGAAACCGCGATAGATACCTAGTTTTTGCCGAGGGTTATCGCCATATCTCTACCGCAGGGTACATCTTGACGACAAACAGGCATGCGTTCGCGCATCAGGTTTCACGAGGGTTTCAGCACCAAAGAGCACTGCGAACGAGGGGATTTTCTTCTGGTGATTCCAGCTACAAACTGCAGCAATACTCACCTTAAAATCCTGGTTTAGATGTGTAAATAAATGTAAATCGCTTGGACGCTAAAGATGACTGGACAAGACCTATACAATCTCATCACTGAAAAATGGGGTTACTCCTACGATGTTCAGCTACGCAAACAAAGGCAAAAGGTTTTCTTCCAAATTATGTGGCGTTATTTGGAGCAGGCATCTTTTCCTATAAGCGAAGCTGACTACTTCGAGCATTTGGATGAAGTGGTGACCTATTTAAACGCTTGGGATGCCACTATTCAAGTACAAACTTTTATTGCTCAAACAAGCGAACGCCCTCGCTTAGGTAAGGCCGTCAGCATTCCGCTTGATTTGGGCTCGCGGGCGTCAGAGTGGTTGATATAGCAGAATTTAAAGTTGATATAGCAGAAGTTGAATAAGTGCAGTTTAAGAAGCGCAAAAGCGAGTGAACCACAATCCATCAAACTGCGATAAACGAAGAAAGTTCAATAGGTGTGAAGCAGACACGTTATTTCACATAAGAGCCTGATAGTATACGACACATAAATACAGTTGCTTAGTATGGGTTAATACCTATAATAAAATTATTAAAATTTGGCTCAGCAGCTGTCATTGGCAGCTCATCAGCACCTTTCCCGAAATTTTATTCAATCGGGTATGGCGCTATGAGCCAGCTAAGCATTTGCGGCCTTTTCCTTAAAACATCTCAAGCACTACCTTCTTTTTCTTAAAGTATTCCAAGCAACTCTTCAAAGCTCCATCAGATACCGTCTGTGGCCATTAAGCCCGTTAGGGCAACCTCTGTTGAGCCCATGTACCTGTAACACACGGGCACATGGCTTAATGGAAAGCAGTGGATTTTAGAAACATGACTTTAATACCCAACCAACCAACCTTATAACGTACACAAATGCTGTGTGTGCTGCGCTCAGTGCGTTGTATTCCGGAAGGAAGCAACCGTAACTGAGTGTTAAGGTTTTTTTGACCATCTCCACTACTACGCTTTGAGGGCCTGCTGCTGTGATTCGTTCTGCACCGCTGCCGCTGAAGACGATGCTTTCACGCATTGAAACGAACAACCGACTGAAGCTTTTCTCTGGTTCATCTAACCGGACGCTTTCTAGAGAGGTTGCTCGCTACTTAGGGACTGACTTAGGCCCTATGGTGCGAAAGCACTTCGCCGATGGCGAACTCTACGTTCAAATTCAAGAATCTATTCGCGGCTGCGACGTTTACCTGATTCAGCCCACATGCCATCCGGTGAATGACAACCTGATGGAATTGCTGATTATGATCGATGCATGTCACCGGGCATCGGCCAGGCAAATTACGGCGGTTATTCCCTATTATGGCTACGCCAGAGCCGACCGTAAAACGGCAGGGCGCGAGTCAATTACGGCCAAGCTCGTTGCCAACTTAATTACTAACGCAGGAGCCGACCGCGTTCTAGCCCTGGATTTGCACTCAGCCCAAATCCAGGGCTATTTTGATATTCCTTGCGACCATGTGTATGGCTCTCCAGTACTGGTGGAGTATCTGGCCAGTAAGGGAATAGAAGATTTGGTGGTAGTTTCACCAGATGTAGGTGGGGTAGCTCGCGCCCGCGCTTTCGCGAAAATGCTTAACGATGCGCCGCTCGCCATTATCGATAAGCGCAGACAGGCTCACAACGTCGCTGAGGTCATGAACCTAATTGGTGATGTAGAGGGAAAAACTGCTGTGTTGGTCGATGACATGATTGACACTGCTGGCACTATTTGTGAAGGGGCTCGGGTGCTGCGAGCGAATGGCGCTAAGCACGTGTACGCCTGTGCGACTCACGCGGTATTTTCACCGCCGGCAGTCGAGCGACTATCGAGCGGACTATTTGAAGAGGTGATTGTGACGAATACCATTCCAGTCGTGCCCGATCGTCAGTTTGACCAGCTTACGGTGCTCTCTGTTGCGAACATGCTAGGGGAAACTATTTGGCGAATCCACGAGGAGAGTTCGGTTAGCAGCATGTTTAGAGGCTAACCGCCTACAGATCCAATAAAAGAGCCCCTGTTACTGCGAGGTAACAGGGGCTCTTTTATTAAAATCGATTTCAGAATTAACCGATATTTTCACCATGCTACCGAAGGAAGCCCAGAGAAGACTATCTAGCGGCGAGAACGACGCTTGCGCTGACGCTGACGAGCTAGCGCTTTACGCTTGTGCTTTTCGGGAGGTGTCTCAAAATAGCGGTTTTTCTTGATGTCTTGGAAAATACCTGCTCGCACCACTTTACGCTTGAAACGTCGTAGGGCTGCTTCGAGATTTTCATCTTGTCCGAGGACAACTTGAGCCATGTGTTCTTCACCTCCTTGAATTAGTTAGTAGAGTTTCTTCGAATAAATAGCTTACCCCAATATTGGTCCGCTATGAGACCCAATATTGGGGTAACTTTCTGAATAATTTTCTTAGCTCTGGTGGATATACTAGCTCCAACCACCGCCGCTAGAAGGACGATTATTGCGGGGTTCGCGAGGTTTTGCTTTGTTTACCCGTAGCTCACGGCCCATCCACTCCGCGCCATCGAGTGCCTCAATCGCTTTTTCCTCATCGGATTCTTCTTCCATTTCAACAAAGGCAAATCCGCGAGGTCGACTGGTTTCGCGATCGGTGGGTAAAGTAATGCGCTTAACCTTGCCGTATTCAGAAAAGACACCTTCTAGGTCTTCTTCTTTAGCGCTGTATGACAAGTTGCCGACGTAAATTGACATGGCCCGTTGGCTCTCCAAAAAAAATGAAATTTTAAGTTAGGAAATGAAGCGTTGTATGACCTTCACCATTAGGCAAATAAATCCTTATGCTATTCGACGGTTGAAAGCAGATTCTTCTAACTTCAGTTGAATAGGATGGTGAAGTACAAAGTTCAGCATCTGTACTCGTTAAGTTGAGTACGCAGATATCATATCAATCTTGAATAGTTTGTTAAATAGGAATCGCTAATCACAGGAAGGAGCTAAGCCCGCTAGCACCCTTACGTACAGGCGTTGGCTCCGTGATAAGCAGTCTAGAACTGTTCGTCTATCAGCAGCGGATGAATGCTTTGAGATCAAGGGATTGAAGGGACCTTGCACACAAGAACGTCTGTAATTTGGGATGCAATCAGACCGTTCGATTGTCCTAATAGCCTCATGACAAACCGGCTATTTTACTGACAAAGTATCTGTTATCTTTCGCAATCATTGTTTACACACTAGCCAAAGAAAAAGCCTTCTTACACGCGTAAACAGTTCGTTCAAACTGTTAGTACGGCGCTTAAAAGAAGGCCCTTTCTGTCACTTCATCTATGGTTTTCTATCACCTAAACCTATGATTTGCGATCGCTTAGCGTGTTTTTTGTGACCATACTCTGGTGGGCAATCCCCAGACATAGATGAAGCCTTCGGCGGCCTTGTGATCGAATTGATCGTCGGAGCTGTAGGTGGCGAGTTCTTCTGAATACAGAGCGTTAGTCGATTTGCGCCCAGCAAGGATAGCGTTGCCCTTAAAGAGTTTGACGCGTACGGTGCCAGAGACCCGTTCTTGAGTTTGGCTGATGAAGGCATCGAGCGCTGACTTGAGGGGGCTGTACCACAACCCGTTGTAAATCATTTGAGCGTAAGACTGCTCGATGTTGCGTTTGTACTGAGTGACATCGCCTGTGAGCGTGAGGCTTTCGAGATCGCGGTGAGCGGCAATTAGCACTAGTAGCGCGGGCGCTTCATAAATTTCACGAGACTTGATACCGACGAGGCGATTTTCAACCATGTCGATACGGCCAACGCCGTGTTTGCCAGCCAGTTCGTTGAGCTGAGTGACAAGCTCAATGGGTGAGAGTACGTTGCCGTTGAGGCTGGTCGGCAAGCCCTTTTCAAAGCCGATTTCTACGTATTCGGGCTCGTCGGGTGCATTCGCGATTGATTCAGTCATCACGAAGACTTCCTCTGTGGGCTCGTTCCAAGGATCTTCGAGTGGGCCAGCTTCAATAGAGCGGCCCAGAAGATTACGGTCGATGCTGTAAGGGGAGGATTTCTTTACGGGGAAGGTGAGGCCAAACTTTTCGCCGTAGGCCATGGCTTCTTCGCGGCTCATGCCCCATTCACGGGCAGGCGCGAGGACTTTGAGGTCTGGATTGAGCGCTGCGATCGCAACATCAAATCGCACCTGATCATTCCCTTTGCCCGTACAGCCGTGCGCCACCGCATCCGCGCCATACTTAGCAGCGGTATCCACCAGCAGCTTGGCAATGAGGGGCCGTGCTAGCGCTGTGGAGAGCGGATAGCGATTTTCGTAAAGCGCATTGGCCTGAATAGCAGGAAAAGCATATTCCGTAATAAAGGGCTCAATCACATCGGTCACAACGGATTCTGAAGCGCCACAGTCCAGCGCTTTTTTCCGAATGGGTTCTAGCTCGTCGCCTTGCCCTAAGTCAGCAGCTAGGGTGATGACTTCCTTAACGCCATACTCTTCTTTGAGGTAGGGAATACAGACGGTGGTATCGACGCCACCTGAATATGCCAAAACAACTTTATCTGCGCGGCCCATAGCTGATTGTGTCCGTATATGAAGTGATTCAGCTTCATATTATGGCAGGGAGGGGGTGATTGTAGAAGGTTGTGGTGAACAGGTAGAGAGGAGTGAGGAAGCGGGGGAAAATATACATCAAGGGCAGGAAAAAGCCCCAAGTAACTCCAGCATCAGCGATGTTCACTTGATATCTAGCCAATGAAATAGAATAGAAATTAAGGCAAAAAGCCTGCGCTTTATTATTTCTCTTTCGCTCAGCCTTCCTACCATTCCTTTCCGCCCATGTTTTTCAGCGTTGTCATCCCCACTTACAACCGTAAGCCAATTCTAGAAAAGTGCCTGCGCGCGATGGAAAGCCAGGTGCTGCGAGCGAATGGGCCGGTTGATAATTACGAAATCGTGCTGGTAGACGATGGCTCGACAGACGGAACGGTGGAGTGGATTAAGGCGGCAGTGGAAGAGTTCCCCCACGTAGCGCTGTATGAGCAAAACCATGAGGGGGCTGCGATCGCACGCAATTTCGGGGTCCAGCAAGCAAAGGGCGACACCATTATCTTCATCGACAGTGACCTAGTCGTATTAGAAGGATTCTTGCAGTATCACGCCGATGCACTCACGGGCGCTTACGAAAAGGGCGACGAACGCGTATTTACCTACGGCAGAGTGGTAAATACCTGCAATTTTGAAGCACCAACGTCTGAACCGTACAAAGTCACTGACTATTCACGGGCTTTTTTCGCAACGGGGAATGTTGCCATTGCGAAAAAATGGCTGCTCGAAGCGGGCCTGTTTGATGCGCAGTTTACTCAGTGGGGCTGGGAAGATTTGGAGCTGGGCGTACGGTTAAAAAATATGGGTCTGTCGCTGATTAAGTGCCCAGAGGCAGTGGGCTATCACTGGCATCCGGCCTTTTCGCTAGAAGAGCTGCCTAAGCTGATCGACCGAGAGATGCAGAGTGCACGTATGGGTGTGGTGTTTTATAAAAAGCATCCGACGCTGGACGTGCGCATGATGATTCAGATGACTTGGCTTCACAAAATTCTTTGGGGGCTGCTCTCTGTGGGCGGACTACTGAATGAAAAAACGCTGGGCCCTGTCATGCGCTGGCTGATTGATAGCGGTCATCCTCAGCTATCGCAACAGGTCTCGCGCATATTTTTGAACTGGTATAACGTGAATGCGGTGCACGCCGCCTACCGAGAGGCCGACTTCGGCTACGCTCAGCCACCAAAATGAGCGCACGGTGGTGATATGTGGAGTAAATCAACATGGCTGATGATGCGGTTCGACTCTTTCGGATGCTGGTAGAGGCCGGGGCCAAACCAGGGGAAGACTTTTCCTACGACCTGCAAACCGGGTCGGCGCAAATCAGCGACCAGGCATTTGAAATGCTTAAAGCCGCTTACCCCAATGTTGACTGGGCTAGCATTTGCGATCGCGTAGAAGTAGACCCAGCCCTACCAGTTGAGTATCTCAACAGCTATCTGGGCGTAGACTTTGTTGGGCGCATTATTACCCAAATACAAAAGCGCCTCGATGAGCTAGAGCCTAGCCAGGCGGCTTGGTACTTGCAGCAGGTGCTTGGCGGCGTAGAGCAGCGAACCAACGTGCCATTATACGTGCTTTTGCAGCAGCAGCTACCGCTGGCCAAACAGGCTCGGCTTGAGGTGACTTTAAGGCAGCCGGCAACGCCCTGCTATGTGTGGATGAGCGACCTGATTGAGGCAGCAGGCGGTCGGCCAGAAGATGCAGAGCTCTGTGGAGGCGAGGCCACCCTTACACAACAGGGACTGGCACTACTGACAGCGGTTTGGCAAGGCGAATACGAACTCATAGAAGAATACGAACTGATAGAAGAAGAGAAGACTTTAGAAGAGGAGCACAAAGAAGAAGAATCAACCGATGACGGATAGTTCTCTAGTCCTTACGCTTCACTAACGACCAGAGTATAGCCATATATTTGCGGTTCGCAGGTCGCCAGATACAAGATAGCGTCGGTAACTTCGGCAAAAGGTGAATCGGAAGGATCGAGCGGGGCGTATATTACTTTCTCGGACGTGATGGGGGTGGAGGGAGAAGGCTGGGAAGAACACCAGATGAGGTTGGCAGCGACGCGGTGGGTAGAAAACTGGTGTGCGATCGCCTGCGTCATCGATAAAATGCCGCCATGACAAATGCCCGCAACAGCCTGCGCCTGCGGCTCCTCGGACTGTTCTATGAAATTGATAATGATGCCGCTGCCAGCATTTTGTAGAAACGGCAGCGCGTACTGACAGCAAAAGAAGGTTCCTTTTAGCGTCACTTCTACGATGCGGTCCCAGGCGGCTTCTGAAACGGTAGTCAGCGTGCTGTCGTGAGGATGGGGACTACTGGCACAGTTGAATAAGATGTCCAATCGTCCGTAGGTGGCGATCGTTTCATCGATGGCGGCCTGCACATCTGTAGCGCTGGCAATATCGGCCAGAATGAAGCTGGCCCGGCCACCGCTGGATTGAATTTCGGTAACGGTTGCTTGGCCTTGCGTGGCATTGCGACCACAAATCATCACGCTGGCTCCGGCCTGCGCCAACAGCCTCGCCGTACTGGCACACACACCTCTACGGCTGCTGGTGACAAGCGCCACCTTCTGACTCAAACGCATAGCCACAGCCCACGGGAAGCCGTAGACAGAGACCAGCAGGAACGCAATGACGACGAACAGGTATCAAAAATCATAGGAACTGTAGAAACAGCGGCTGCGACCCCAAGCCCTTTCACAAAGCGGCTAGCGACCTGATGACGTTCTGGCAGTAGCATTGCGCACATAACCCATCACATCAGCCAAATATTCGTGTCCCGACCCATCGTCATATCACGACGCAATCGGCCGAGTATGGCCAATAGAATGCCATAACTTGAAACAGAAAAATGTTTAAATACTGCGTTTTATAGTAAGAATTTATACGTTGAATAGTGGTGGGTCAATGCAGTAGACCTGCAAAAGCGACCTAAATATCGCCGAGCGGGTAAAGACGTCTTAAACTACGACGCCCTGTCATTGACTTGATACTCATAGTACCAAGCCCTTGATCCAGACTAAGCGATCGCACCGCTCAGGCCTACAGTTGACAAGCATCCAACAATAGATATCATTCGAGTCAGAAAGCTCAGAGTGTATCTAGGACTACGTTACACATCCCTCTACAGGCTGATTGTTTAGTAAATTAGTGATTTCTCAAAATCTTTAATTAAAGATTTTGATACCGAGCAACTATGTCAGTGTAAAAACCATGAAACCGACCTCTAGCTGACTAAACGGCTACTGCAGCGGGCATGTAGGTCAGTACTTCTACGCCGGATTTTGTCACTGCCAGCGTGTGCTCAAACTGCGCCGAGAGTCTGCCGTCCTGCGTTACCGCTGTCCACTGGTCATCTAATAAATCGACCTCATGGGTGCCTTCGTTTAGCATCGGCTCGATAGTGAAGACCATGCCAGGGCGAATCTTTTTGCCTTTACCGGCAACACCATAGTGCGGGACCTGCGGCTCGGCGTGAAAGATGCGATGAACGCCATGTCCAACAAAATCACGGACAACAGAGAAGCCTTCGGACTCGGCATAGGCTTGAATAGCCGCACCGATATCGCCAATCCGTCCGCCAGGCTTGACGGCTTCAATCCCGACCCATAAAGATTTTTTGGTGACTTCTACCAGTTTGCGAGCTTGTGGAGAGACATCGCCTACCAGAAAAGTGCGTGAGCTATCGCCGTGATAGCCATTCAGCAGCGGCGTCACGTCAATATTGATGATGTCACCATCTTGAAGGATGTCTTTTTTGTTGGGGATACCGTGGCAGACCACCTCGTTGATACTGGTACAAATAGACTTTGGGAAATCTATCGCGCCCTGAGGACCGGGATAGCCTAAGGGCGCGCTGGTCGCGCCGTGCGATTTGGTCCATTTTTCAGCAGCGTCGTTGAGTTCTAGGGTGCTTACACCGGGCACTACCATCGGCGTCAAAAAATCCAGCAGCTCTGAAGACAGCCGACAGGCAGGGCGCATGGCGTCTATTTCACGGTTCGATAGGAGGGTCAGGCCCTTGAATGCTTGTTCTTTTTGTTGTCTTACCACGGCTTGTGCAAGTTATATAAATGTTGGGGTATGCGTTCTACTCTAGCGTTTCTGATAGGACATACGGAACAAAGCATCTAATATTTATTGGGTGTGAATGGCCCGACTGCCGCCGATGGAATTCGCATCTGGGATTGACCGCAAAATAACAGGAAAACCGGTTATGCTGACCGGATAGTAGGACATTGATTGAGTGCCCAGTTCGACGCTCAAGTCGATGCCCAGTTCGGCACAAATATCCGGTTCAAGGTGAGTTGTGATGAGATTTTGGCTAGCTGCTTTTGTGGTGCTGTTTGCAGCAGTGGAGCTGTTTGAGTGGGTGACGCAGCTGGGCAGTTTGCAACCGACAGGCCTATGGCTAGTGCTAGGTGGCATGGGGTTGGCAGCGCTGAGCAATGTGGCGCATTGGCCCAAAGCGACTGACGCAGATGGATTGAAAGAAGAAGAGCCTAAGCGGACAGACAAAGTAGCACCCACAAAGCCTATCCAGGAAAAGATCACTAGCACGAGCAGCACAGTCGTGGAAAGGACTGTGGAGCAGGGCCGTACGTTGGAATCCATAGCAGACCCATCCGAACAAGATTCAATTTCGTTTAAGGTGCGTCCTTTGAAGCGGTAGGCAACCCCAAACAAAAAGGGATAAGACCTGCGCCTCATCCCTTTTCTTGCACTGAGTTTTGGAGAGATTAGCCGAAGCGGCCTGACACGTAGTCGCGGGTGTATTCTTCTTTGGGGTTGCTGAAGATTTCTTGGGTGTGGTTATACTCTACCAAGTAGCCCATTTTGCCGCCTTTGTCGGTCGCGACGGCGTTGAAGAAGGCTGTACGGTCGGACACGCGAGACGCCTGCTGCATGTTGTGCGTCACGATGACGATGGTGTATTTGGACTTCAGCTCGTGCATCAGCTCTTCTACTTTGATAGTAGAGATGGGGTCGAGGGCAGAGCAGGGCTCGTCCATCAGGATGACTTCGGGCTCGATGGCGATTGCACGCGCAATACATAGTCGCTGCTGCTGACCACCCGATAGGCTCAGACCACTTTCCTTGAGCTTATCTTTTACCTCGTCCCATAGCGCAGCGCCGCGCAAGGAACGCTCTACCAGCTCGTCGTAGTTACCCTGGTAGCCATTAATTTTAGCGCCGAAGGTAATGTTGTCATAAATCGACTTGGGGAAGGGGTTGGGCTTTTGGAACACCATACCCACCCGGCGACGCAGCTCTACAGGGTCTACGCGCTTATTGCCAATATCTTCGCCGTCGAACAAGATTTTACCCTCTACCCGCGCGCTAGGGATCAGGTCATTCATGCGATTAAAGCAGCGCAGAATAGTACTTTTACCACAGCCAGAAGGGCCAATAAAGGCAACAATCTCATGCTCGGGAATGTCGAGGTAGACGTCTTTAACCGCTAGGTTGTTGCCGTAGTAAACCGAAACTTTCTCGGCCTTGAGCGCAATTTTCTTAGAGGCTGCAACATCTGCAATGGAAGTTGAAGGAGAAGAGGAAACCATGATGAGTCAAAGGAGTGAAAGATGGTTATGAGAAGGCAGTTAGCTGCGTGCGCAGCTGGGGAAGATACAAACCGTTGCGAAAGAAAAGAGTAAGGCAAATTTCTAAGATTCTTGCTGGAAGCGGTTACGGAGATAGATTGCGATCGCATTCATCAGCAGCAGCACTGTCATCAGCACAATGATGCCAGAAGCCGCAATGCTATGGAACTCATCTTGCGGACGCCCAATCCAGTTGTAGATTTGAATCGGCATCGCAGAAAACTGACTCTGAAGACCTGTAGGCGTGTAAGAGATGTAGACCGCCGCACCCACAGCAATCAGCGAAGCCGTTTCACCCACCCCGCGAGAAAGCGCCAAAATCATCCCAGTCAAAATTCCGGGCAGCGCCGCAGGCAGCACATGGCTCCAAATCACCTGCCAGCGCGTAGCGCCTAGTGCGTAACCAGCCAATCGCATACTGTTCGGAACGGCTCTTAGCGCCTCCCTCGTTGACACAATCACCACTGGTAAAATCAGCAGAGAAACGGTGAATGCACCAGAAAGTACGCTACGCCCGCCGGTAATAGGCTCTAGCACGCGTACAAATACCGCGAGACCGAGTAAACCGTAAATAATAGAGGGCACACCCGCCAAGTTACCGATATTGACCTCTACTAGCCGGGTAAACCAGTTGTCACCTGCAAATTCTTCTAGATAAAGGCCCGCACCTACACCTACAGGGAAGGTCAGTAGTGCCACCAAAGACATCACCCACAGCGTGCCCATCAGCGCGGCAATGATGCCCGCTCTTTCGGCTTTTCTAGAAGGAAAGCTTTGAATAAAATTCCAGTTGAGGGTACCTAGGCCATCCATCAGGATTGTCAAAAGCAGCCACGCCAAGATTACGACCGAAATGATGGTCGCGCCCCAGGCAGCAGCCTTGAAGATCTTATCGATAGTGTAGCGACGCTGGTTGTTCGCACTAAAATTTGATGTCTTTGAAAATGTATCTGTAGTCGGACGAGAGGAAAGATTAGTTGCCATGCCAGTAGCCGAAGGTCTGCATTGAAGGTGTTAGGAACATGTCGTTTTCTAGCCAGTGGGCGAGTTAGTCGTACTTTTCGCGGAAGCGACGGACAAACCAAAAGCTGAACACATTCAGCGCAAAGGTCATCAAAAACAGCGTCATACCTACTGCAAAAAGTGTTTTGTACGCAGTCGTGCCGTGAGGTGCATCGCCCGCAGTAATTTGCACAATGAACGCGGTCATCGTCATTACAGGCACAAAAGGGTTGAAGCCCAGCGTTGGGTTAGCACCCGCTGCTAGCGTTACGATCATCGTCTCACCAACAGCTCTAGAAACCGCCAAAATCAACGATGAAACAATGCCGGAAAGCGCTGCTGGCAGGACAACAGAAACCACTGTCTCGCGTTTGGTCGCACCTAGGGCATAGGCACCATCTTTGAGCGCTCTGGGTACCGCATGCAAAGCATCTTCACTCAGCGAAGCCACCAGGGGCGTAATCATCACACCCAGCACTAGGCCTGCGCTCAGCGCGTTGAAGCCTTGAAGATTGGGAATAAACAGCTGCAAAAACGGAGTCACCGTTAGCAGCGCGAAGTAGCCGTACACCACCGTGGGCACACCCGCCAAAATTTCTAGCACAGGCTTGAGAACGCGGCGGACTTGAGGGCTCGCATACTCACTCAAGCAAATAGCCGACAGCAGGCCTAAAGGTAGTGCCACCGCAACGGAGAGCACCGCAATCATGACAGTGGCGCTGATCAGGACAAAAATACCGAATTGCTTACTCGAAAACAGCGGCGTCCATCGGGTGTCTGTCAAAAACTGGGTAATTGGAATTTCTTGAAAAAACGCAAATGTCTCGAAAATCAGCGTTAATAGAATTCCAATCGTCGTGAAAATAGAGATAGCTGCAAATGAGCCGGTAATAATCTTGACAATTGTTTGGACGGTTTTAGCGCGATCGCGTTTCGGCGTCCAGCTACCTGGCGCAATATCTTGTGATGTTAGGTTGGCCGTCATTCAATGAATTCCTCAGCTGTGCGTTAACTGCATTAAAAACTGCCCTATTGGATGAAGCTTTCAATCAAATATCGAATCTATCCAATCAAACATTCTCATCGGAAACACCCTCAAACCAGGCACAGACAAAGCGGCGAGAATAGCTAATACCTATGGCCTATCACCATTAGCTCAACTATTCTCGCCGCCTCGCCTTCAGTCACTAGCTAGGGTCTTTACCCAACTTACCGTCGTCGATGATAGCCTTGGAAGCTGCCAAGTCAGCATCAGGTAGCGTGATGTAGCCTGCTTCCTGTACCAGCTCGCCGTTCGCAGGATCGAGGTTGTAGTCAACAAACGCCGCCACTTCAGGCTTGCTGTCGTACGCTTCTTTCTTCACGTAGAAAAACAAAGGACGAGACATTGGGTTGTAAGAGCCGTCTGCGATTGTATCGGGTTCGGGAGAAACACAGTCGCCTGCTTCATTCTCAACAGCTACCGACTTCAGAGAGTCTGAGTTCTCTTCGTAGTAGGCGTAACCGAGGTAGCCCATGCCACCAGATGCGTTCTGTACGCCTGTAACGATGACGTTGTCATCTTCACTAGCTGTGTAGTCACCGCGAGTAGCGCCTTCTTCACCATTCACTTCGTCTGTGAAGTAGTCAAAAGTACCGGAGTCAGCACCTGGACCATATAGCGCTAGATCTTCGCCAGGGAAGCTAGGGTCAACTTGGTCCCAGCTAGTGACAGAGCCTTCCGAGTCAGGAGACCAAGCAGTGTTTAGCTGGTCAATAGTCAGGCACTCAGCCCAGTCGTTGTCCTGAGAGACCACAACAGTAAGACCGTCGTAAGCGAGAGGCACTTCGTAAAAATCGATGCCAGCTTCGTCACACAGCGCGACTTCTTCGTCTTTAATAGGGCGAGACGCGTTGGAGATGTCAGTCTCGCCAGCGCAGAACTTTTTGAAGCCACCGCCGGAACCAGAAACGCCAACCGTTACCTGTGTACCAGGGTTAGCGATCTGAAATTCTTCAGCCATCGCTTCAGAGATGGGGAAAACGGTACTAGAACCGTCGATTTGGATTTCTCCGGCAACGCCGTCACCAGCCGCGCCAGCATCAGCAGCGACGTCACCCTCGGTAGTGGCCGGACTGCCGCAAGCAGCGAGACTAGCTGTAAGCGCTAAAATAGAAAAAGAATACGCAAGCCGGGCGGAACGAGCACCCAATCGATTAATAAACTGCATGGAACCTATCACTCCTTAATTACCAAATCATTTAAACCATGCATCTTGCTAGAGAATTCTCCCAAAGCTATCCAAACAAAACGTCTCCAGGAACTGATCCTCAGCGAAAACGCATGAGACAAACGCACAGTCGCATTGTGACTGAAACGTATCGCTTGCAAGTAAAGGCCAGGTTAAGGAAATACACATAGAAGATTACCGTTTTGTCATTTTTGACTGTATTTCAAACGACATTTATCTAGTATCAGGGATCACTTTTTTATATGTACAAAGTAATTTATGACGGCAACTGCAATTTGTGCGTCACGCTGGTGCAGCTGCTAGAAAAACTCGATCGCGGTCAGCAGTTCGGCTACATACCCATGCAAGACGAAGCCACACTAGGCCAGCTTGGCATCACTGCCGCTGACTGTGAGATGGGTATGATTTTAATCGCGCCAGAAGATGACGCCGATGCAGTAAATGCCTCGTCAACCAAGCGATGGCAGGGCAGTGATGCCGCTGAGGAGATTGGCCGATTGCTGCCAATGGGGCAAGTATTTGTGCAGGCGTACCGGGTGCTGCCTGGGGCAAAGAAAGGGGGCGATCTGGCCTACGAGTTCATTCGGGATAATCGCTACGGGCTTTTTGGAAAACGTGATCGCACTTACGTTTCTGACTATCCGATTTGCGAAGATGGTAGCTGCGAGAAAGTACTGTAGGCACTCTTCCTGCAGTATCCACCTGATTTCTTCACGGGTGGCGGATATGGCAACATTCCTGATGTAGAAGAGAGAAATTAGAACTCTTCTATATGCTCGCATAGATAAAGCCGATAGAGTAAACACCGAGTTTCCACATCATTGCCCCGAAACTTTACTAAGCCCAAACTATTGAGCTGGAAGCCTAGTTCTGACTTGACACGAGTGGGCTCTGAAGCTTGAAGAATCGTTTTCATGGCCACTGCCATTTCTGGATTTTCCTGTAGATGTATCAGCAAGTTTCTCAGATGTTGAGCATAAGGGCCTGCTTCTGTAGGCGCGATCGCCAAAAGCGCCTCAACGCTTAGTTCACGATTGGCTTGCAGTTGTTCTAAGGCTTGTTGAAAAAGATAGGGGTGCCCGCCTAGTAAGGACGCTAACGCTTCAACTTGCTCAGGCGAGTTCTGAAGAACGCCTTGCGTCTGAGCGAGCTGTAAAAGCTGTGATTGGTTGAACTCGGTGAGTTCTATGGCTAAACCCACGTTGAACGGCGAACGATTAATATTCAGAGTCGGATAGATATCTGTTGAATGCGAGATGATCAGCCTCAGCTGTTGCCACTCAGGTAGAATGCGTGCGTCCTCGTACCAAGCCCTCATCAGACTGAAAAAGTTAGCGGCTACTGCTTCATATGGAAAAAGGCGATCTACATTATCGAGCGCTAAAACGATTGGCTTGTCAGTGTTTTGCAAAATGTACGATTCAAAGTACTCCGTGCAGCTAGTGTTGCTGCCGAGTTCTTCGTCCCAATAGTCACTTAGCCGATTGTCCATCCCGAGTTGCCGGGTAACACGGGTGCAAAAGTACTTGAGAAATCGCTCGAGATCGCTGGTGACCGCAGATTCTATTCTGAGTAAGTTGATGGGGACGATCGCATAGTCTTGCTGCTCAGCGTAGTGAAGCAATCGGTCTACGAGCCAAGTTTTTCCCATCTTTTGCGGTGCTTTAATCCGAATGAGCGCACCTGGTTTCGTCATGGCTTCAAAGCAGCGTGACTCTGTCGGTGGACGATCAACGTACTGTGGCTGCGTTGAAGAAGCGCCCATAGAAGTCGTTGGAGAAGTCGTTGGAGAGGCCGTTAGAGAGACCGGTTGTGCAGGCGGTGAAGGACTCGTTTGCTGAAAGGAACGGGCTCGCCACTGACGCTCTAGTGCGCCTCGAAAGCTACGCTTTGTAAGCTTCTCGCCAGTCGCTTTTGAAAGCTTTGTCCATAGGCCGTAGCCAACGTCACTGTTGATGTATTCCAGAGTGTAGCCGAGGTCTTCCGCGATCGCGCCATAGCTCTTTCCCTCCCAAGATCCTTGCAACACTTGGCTTTCGATGTCGCTCAGGTACTTGCCCGTTGATTCAAACAAAAGCTGATCGGCTAGCTTTTTGGCATCGGGCCAAGTTAATCTTGAGTTTGAATCCATCGAAAGCCTAGCAGAGCGGGAAAAGTATCGGCTCTACTATAGCGTTTGTCATGCTGCCGTCAGTCAACTTGTAATGATGAATGCGTATGTTTGAGCGACTTTTTTATAAAACCGAATCAGAGAGTTGAATTCGGCTCAGCGCGTCTAAGAGCTCCTCTCTAGTAGCAGTGGACACTTCGACAATACCATCGACGCCAGCGGGTTGATACCAGGCATAGGCAATTTCTGAGGCGAGGCCTGATTGTTCAGTTGCTTCTCGGATAACAACCTGAATGCCGTTGATGGTTTGCATAGATGTTGGGTCTGACAATGTGAATCCGGACATGTCCAAATTTGACGCGTAGCCTTGAGGGCTCAAGCCTGCAGGATTTGGGATTAGCCGAAAGCTGGTAGGCCGTATGGCATCGGTCCCCAGTACAGGCAGGCCTAGAGTAAGACACT